>UMHV01043798.1_pt1 | contig 182282 bp, 206 predicted proteins | sample 1965621 | NCBI WGS metagenome assembly UMHV01 (sample SAMEA4836108, study PRJEB28245) | human gut metagenome | biome: gut microbiome; material: fecal sample | place: Denmark | collected 2008 | reverse complement strand
CCTTGATATCCTTGATAACCTCTAGCACCAGTAGGTCCAGTAGGACCTTGATGGCCTTGATATCCTCTTACTCCTTGAGGACCAGTAAATCCTTGGAATCCTTGGAAACCTCTGTCTCCTTTTATATTAGTAGTTCCCCACGTTGGTGCTTTTCCAGGTCCTTGAGACATCAAATATTGACCTGAAGTACCAGCAACTTCAGGAACGTAAATACTTTTTTGACTAGTCGCAGTGCCTGAAACTTCATTAATTGTAGGGTTCTTTTGTCCTACCAAAACATTAGCATTAGCTATAGAGTTTTTTCTAGCTTTGATAGTTCCTTGTGAAACATCAACTATGAGTCCTTCTCTACTTCCAACACTAACGTCATCCTTTTTGGTAATGATGAAGTTAATCTGTGGCATATAGTAAAATCGATTCGATTAATTTAAAAAATCTTCAGAAGTATTTATTGCCAGAAATATCATCTTTAACAAAAGTCACAATAGATAGGTCGAAGAAAAGATAGTCTATTCTAAAGAATTTCACATGCCTAAGAAATATATTTTAAAGAGTTTTGCACCAGGCTCTACAAAGAACAATAAAAGAGGTTTCTCTAACTTGTTCAATCTTTCTAAGATTGGTCTTGATTGGAACACTTCTCTTATCAAGTCTTCTATAGCTCTTGGTGTCAGTGAGACTTCTGAAAATAAGAATCTTGCTTATGATACTGGAGATTCTTTGTTTGCTAAAGCTTCTGACATCACTAAAGTCAATGGTGATTATGTTGCTTTCTTTGACAAGTCTTATCCTTTAAGAAGAGAATATCTTAGAATGTTTGCTCTTAATGGAGAGATAAACTTTGTGCTTGATACTATTGCAGATGAAGCTATAGTTCAAGATGAGAACAATTACTTTGCTTATCCAGATATAGACCAGCTTAAAGCTAAACTTAAAGCTTCAGAAGAATCTAGAGAAGTCATCAATATCATTAATGAATCTTTCAGAAAGGTCTACCAGTTATATGGATGGAATGAGTCTAATGATGCATGGCAGTATTTCAAAAAATTCTTGATAGATGGTTTCTTAGCATTTGAGATTATCTTCAATTTTGAGCACAACTCATATAAAGCTACAGACATACTTGGTTTTAAAGAACTAGACCCAGTCACACTTGAACCTGCTATTGTCAAAGATGAGAATGGATATGACATTAAAGTTTGGTACCAGTTCAAGGGAGACCCTGAAAAAGAGAGGATAATTCCTGATTCTAACATGATTTATATCTCTTGGGCTAAAGGAAACTTTCCATCTCGTGTCTCTTATCTTGAAGGTCTGACCCGTTCATTCAACATGTTGAGACAACTTGAAAATTCTCGTATCATTTGGAATGTCCAGAATGCCCAAAAGAGAATCAAGATGGTAGTTCCTATAGGTGCTCAGAATGAAGACAGAGCAAGAACTAGACTCAGACAGTTGCAAGCTTACTATAATGAAGATGTCAACATTGATGATTTCAGCGGTGAGATGACTGTCAATGGTCAAGCTAAGTTTTCTTTTGCTAAGACTTACATATTCCCGAGCAAAGAAGGAACACAGACAGAGATTAGTGAATTAGGCGTTGAGGGATACGATTTCAACTCTATAGAGACACTTAAATACTTCTGGCGTAGATTTATTATAGAGACTAAGGTTCCCGCTAACAGATTCACTCTAGACATCAATGCTCCTGCTAACCAACCTGAAAATGGTGAAGCTTCTATAACACGTGAAGAATATGCTTTCTCTAGATTCATATATAGGCTTCAGTCTATCTTCCAGGAAACATTGTTGAAGCCTACTTGGATATTGTTCAGTATCAAAAAACCTTCTCTTGCTTCTAATAACCTTATCAAGAGTTGTATTGGTATTGTCTATAATGATGAGAACTTGTTTACATTAAGTAAAGAACGTTCTATAGCTAGTGAAGGTGCTCAGACAATCCAGACTTTACAAAACATTCAAGATGCTCAACAAAAACCTTATTTCAGTATACAATTCTTGGTTGAGAAATACTTAGGTTTGAGTAATGATGACTTGAAACTTAATGAGAAATACAAACTCAAAGAAGCAATTAAAGAAGTCAAGAATAAAGTTGAGAATCCTGAACCAGAAATGGGAGGTATGCCAGCTGCTGGTGGATTTGACATGGGCCTGGGTGGTGCTGACACTGGTGATTTTGGTCAAGAACCTGAAGTAGGCGGTGCATCTGAAGAAAGTCCTGAAATGGCGCCGGAACCTACGGCATAACATTAAAGATATACTTAAAAAACAAAAGCCAGAACTTTCACAAGCTCTGGCTTTTCTGAAACTTAAAAATTAGAAAAATCACAATCAATTGCCATTCAGAATAATCTGAAGTTTGAATATCAAACTTAGCAAAGTAACCATCTTGTCTGGTACTTGGTTCAATTGAAAAGCATGTTCTCCAATTGTGATTATAGCTAATGGCAACTTCATAATCTTATCTGGTGCATTCATTCGCAAGTACTCAGGAAAATCTTTTCCAAACGCAAGAATGCAATCATCAGCTTTGTTAGCCCAGTCAGCAACCACCATCTTATAATTGTCCCATGGATTTCCTGGTCTCAAGCACATTCTGAACAAAGATTCATAATCAAAATTTCCATTCAAAGATTCTTTTGAAAGTTCTTTTTCTCCTCTATTATAGATGGATTGGACTTTATTCAGGATTGTTCTCATATCAGGAAAATCCATCTTGATGAAATCTTTGAGGGTTTCTTCTTGATATTGGATTCCAAGTTTAGTCAGAATCAATGCAACTCTTTTTGCATATTCATCAATCAGATATTCTTCTTCCTCTTTGTTTATAGGATAAAGTGATATGACATTGAAACGACTCAAGATAGGTGCTGGAATCTTTTCAGGATAATTACAGTTTGCAACAAAACGAACAGTCTTATGAAAACGTTCCATTGTTGCTCTCATGGCCATCCAAGCATCATTTGTAAGTCCATCACACTCTTCAAGAACAACAATCTTCATTTGCTGTTTACCTTCCATCAATGAAAGAGAAGAAGCAAAACTAATAATTGAATCTCGAATGACATCAATACCCCTTTCAGCAGAAGCATTAATCTCTAGAATCTCAGTATAAGGTTGTGTGAGTATTCTAGTCATGACAGTCTTACCTATACCACACGGACCAGCAAATAACATATTGGTAGTCACACCTTTAGCTAATTCTTCTCTAACTCTTGGAGCTAATATAGCTTGGTCTATTGATTTAGGCCTGAATATCTCTGTAAATAAATCTGAAATTGCCTGTGACATATTTTAATCTTGTAAAAGTTCATCAAATTCTTTTGCTAACAAAAACTCCATTGTCTCTTTAAGAGCTTCTTCAAGAGCAGCTTCATATGTCAAGTGCATATACTTGTCACTTTCTGGTTTCATGCCGACTTGATGAAGATTTGAATACCAAAAAGTCAATCCAAGTCTATTGTCTATTTTAGCAATAACATAGATATTACATCTCTTGTACTCTCTAAGAGAGCTTTGTAAATCAGCTAATGTGCAGCCTTCAATTTTTTCTTTTGGAAATCCAAGCTTGACTGCAAGCTCTTTAAGCTCATCGGTTATAATCCAATCTCTGCTTATATCTAAATCTTTCATGATTTTAAAACTTCTTGGTTAGACAAATTGTTTTGATAATTTTCTCCAGTTATAATGAATTTGAGAGCTTCGATTAAACCAACCTTAAAAGCTTCTTCATAGGTCTTCCAATCTTTGACTATTTTATCATTTACATAAAGTTCTTCAGTTTCATAACAACGACTTCTCATTACCTTATGACAATATTCTTTATCTGGAATTTCTTGAATATAAACTTCCCAAGGACAATATCCATAGAAGGAATCAAAGTTTTTGGGATGGACATCAATATGAATATGGTGTTGTTCTCTAATCCACCTTTGTAAATCTGAAAAATTTCCAGACACACAATAACCAGCTTTAGCTGCCAATGCCACTATAATACTATCTTCATTCATATCAAATCATTTTTTCATTAGATTATCAAAGCAGGCTCCACACATTCCACTTATCATAAGTTCTCTTTCATCAGCACTTAGATAAGGAAAGCATTCTTGTACACTTGCCTCGTTGTTCAAAAATGAGTCATAATCTTCAGCTTCTACTGTGATTTTGAAATCATTCTTACAAACATCACATCTGAATAACAATTCTATAGGTGTTTTAAACTTTTTCATAAACAATATTTTGTTCTTTTTTGTTAATCCATTCTACCAACTCTTGATAAGCCGGTTCTTCTTTATAATCAGAAAATCCTTTCTTTTGAAAAATCATTTCTATCTGTTCTTTAGCATTCTCAAAATCAGTAGAAGTTCTAAAAGAAAACAATTCTACTAATTCTGTCTTGATAGATTTAACCAGCATCTGATTAAGACCTATTATTTCTCTTTCCTTTTGGATAATCACTTTAATCAATTCTTCAGGTTTCATAATGCTTTTATTTTTATTTGCTGTAAATCTAAAACAAAAAATCGAACCTAAAAAATTTAGATTCGATTTTTAACTTTCTTTAATATGTGTCTAGGCTTCTCTATGACTTCTTCTTGTGAGGCTGATAATATTCTTGTTTGAAATCATTAATGCTGCCAGGAACGCCTAGATTATATCCTGACGTATGTCCTAAAGCTTCTGCTTGAAATGGATTCTTCTGATTTCCACTATAAGCTTTCTGAAGGCCTGTAAAGACCTTCATGTTAGAATCAGGAACATAGAATGGACAGTTATCTAACTGATGGTTGTTCTCATTGTAAGCCATATGCTTAAGGTTCTGGTTCTTCTGTGCTTGTAGAACTATCCTTAGGGGTGTTAATCACTGTTGAGATGACTCCATAAATTCTGTCACCTGGCTTTACTGAAGAATCAATAGGATATTTTGAATCTTCTAATCTTGTTGATATAGGACAAATAGGGGCTTCCATGGTTAATGTTTAAAATCTTAAAATCTGTCTTATCTATTGCCATCTCTTCATCAAAGAACCATAAGTGAAAGAACCTGGCAGACCAGGTGTACTTTGAGAACTATAAGGATTCTTGAGGTTAGAGCTATATGGATTTCTCATTGGGTTGTTGTGGTTATAAGAAGTAGAACCTAAATAAGAATTAGTGAATTCTGAATCAGACATATCAGGTTCACCTTCATCATATCTTCTAAGACAATACATAATCTTACTCTTAAGAGCAGAATCTTCTAATTCTGAAAGATACTGGTCAAGCCATTCTATAAACTCATCTTCTTCAAATGCTCTACATAAAAATAATATAGTTACTGCAATATCATCATGTAATGCAATTCCTCCATAAACTCCTTTTCTTTTAGCAAAAGCATTAAGCTGAGCAATAGAGCATAAATTATCTTTTTTATGATATTGAGAAACTATGATTTGTCTATTGTCAACCATCTTAGCTCCTAATTCACAATAATAATTTTTTCCATGTTTTCCTCCAGTAGTTTTATATCCAAGTTTTTTCTTTGGATTTTCTCCAGGAACTGGTTTAGTATGATGAGTTTTAATTATGATTCCATCATAATAATTTTTATGGGTTATTACTTTATTACAAAAATTCTTCCCATTAAAATTCATTTCAAGTAATATACGACAATTGTCTATAGGACCTTCACCGCATCCAAACAAATCGAAAACTAATTTTTTAAGAACTTCTGCAGAAGCTTCTTCATCATTATCATTATCAATATACATTCCTACTTGAACTAATCTAAAACAATCTTTAATTTCAAGTTTTCCTTTCTTTTTAATAATCTTTCTAATATTAGCAAATGAATTTAACTGAATTTTAAAAATATTGATTACATTATAATCGGAATCTTTCTTACCAGTAGTTCCTTCATCAATTCCTTCAGCAGTATCTACACTAAATAAAAAATAATTTCTTTCTATATCATATAAAGGATTAAAATTAGGATGCCAATATAAATTTGAGGTTTCTTTATTACTAAATAAAGATAAGTTTCTATGAACAAATTCTTTTTTAATTCTTTTAAAGAATTGTAAATCTTTTCCTGATAATAATTTAGATGTAGAAGACTCAAATGACAAAGCAAATTCTTGTTCAAATTCTTCATCACCAAAATCTCTTCTTTGTTTTTCTGCCCATTCATCATCATGACCCGGAACTTGCCACCAGTCTACTCTGAAATTAACAAAACTGTTAGTTCCTTTTTGAGAGCCATCCCAGATTCTATAGAACAAATTTTCTGTTCCGTCTGGTGTAGATGTCAATATGATTTGAGCAAGATTTGAAGAAGACAATGTTGGATAGATTGATTTCCAAAAGTCATCAGAAATATTCTTAGGTATCTTAGCAACCTCATCAAAGTATAAGACATGAATAGTATCACCAGTAGCAGAAGTCTTGTTAGTAGTCTTACAAGTCAAAGAACATCCATTATCAAGTAATATTTTCTTTTGATTCCAAACTATAATGCCGGGTTTAAGCCAGAATGGTAATGTCTTATAAGCATCTTTTAACTTTTTAGTAATCTCACCAGCAGTTTCTCCTTTATTAGCAACAATAAGAATATTTCTATCAACATGAAAACAGAGATACCACAGAAGATATGCTACAGTAGTTGTAGTATTATGACTTAATATACCATTAGTATAATATGAGTGGTCATTTTCTTCTATTTCTAAGTCGCTCATAAAAGATTTGAAACCTAAATTATAAACATTAGAGACTTTAGAAAGACCTTTATCAGTCTTTACATAGTCTTCAGTGGTCAAATCTTTGACATATTTTTGTATTCCATTTTTACAAAATACTATATGAGTATCAGCACATTCTAGATATCTCTTATTCTCTAATTCTAATCGATAAACATCAAGTGGTCTAGTCTTAAAAAAATTGATAGCTTTATTATATTGATGTTCAGACTTTACTTTATATTCAATTGGATACTCTTCTATAATCTTTCCTTCACCAAGTTCTTTATATTGAGACTTATCCAAATAATAAATCAAAGAACCTATTAATCTTCTCAACAAATTTTTCATTTCAAGAAAGAGTATAATTTGTATAATTTATATATGAGTATGTCTTTGAAAGTAATATTTTTCTTAATATTACAGTAATACAGTTCATATAAAGGTACTTCTTTCTTTTTTAGAACTTTATTTTTAAAATGGAACCGGTTTTTAAAAAAAGACTTATAAAACAATTTAACCAAAGAAACTCTGTCAGCATTAACTGAAATTTCTGTTTCAAATTGAATTAAAGTGGTCATAATGAAACACTTAGAGGATTGTCTGCTTTGCATACAGCAGATATTGCGATTTTTTGGAACAAATTCATTAAGGTCTTCATTATAAACTTCATCTGCTACCAGATGGATATAATCTCTTTGATAATCTCTTAATTTAACAAGAGTTCGTCCATTGTCAGTCATAAACTGAACTTGCTCTTCGATAAAAGGTTCAGCATTACCTGAATACTCTAACCACTTTGCATACTCCTCTTCAGTAAGTTTAAAAGGAACATTGCCATCTCTAAGCTCTATATCATTTTCAAAGAAAGGACCCATATCAACATCATACCCTTTCTTCAGGTCAGTAATAAGGTCCTTTATCTTCTCAGTAGTATAGATTCTAACCTTCTTTCTCTCTTTTTGCTCTTCGGGTTGAGTTCTCTTTTGAAATGAATTACTATTAAAAGGTTGATTATAAGCCACTTACATAGAAAGTCTTTTTCTCTAATCTATGTATTCTTTAAATCCAAAAGTTCATTATAGAGGTATAGGCTTCTCAGTAAAACAAAGATAAACAAAAAAGTTGAACCTAGAAAATCTAAGTCCAACTTTTAACACTCTTTAAATTATTTCTTAAGAAAGAATAGCTCTGATATTTTCTACTGAATCACAAAGGTTGATTGTTCCATCAGAATTTTCAGCTTCCATCTTTATATAAACTTCATAAGCTTCTGGGAATTCACTCTTAAGTTTTGTAGGAGTCCATTTAACAGAGTCAAACAAACATTTCAGTTTCTTCTTGGTTTCACTTTGTTTTTCAGAAAGAATGACATAATCAGTCAGAAGAGTTTTCAATGTTTCAAGTTCTTCAGGTTTAGTAGCCATTTTCTCATTGAAAAGCTTTTTAATTTCTTTATTGAAAAGAATTCTTTTTGACTCAAGATAAATGGTATTCCATTCCTTGTAACCTACATTGAAATACTTCTTACGAAGGTCTTTGTCAAAAAAATTTTTAAAAATGTCATCATTATAAGTTAATGACAAACTTGTAGAGGTCACAAACATTTCAGGCATAGCCTTGAAAAGACTCTTAACCTCTTCTGAAGGCAACAGTTCATTAAAAACTCTTATGATTTCTTTCCGGCACTTTTCAGTTAAATCATTAAGTTCTTTTCCAAATTTGTTCTCAATAAGGGTTTTTTGAAGCATTTCCTTTTCTCTGCTTCTCAAGTAAGTGTTAGCCATTTTCTTTTTTGTTTAAATGATAAAAATATTTTTTAGTACTTCTCTAGAATTTCTTTTATGATAATTGAAGCAAGTTTTCCATCATATTGATTAGGGTATTTGCTTTTAAGTTCTTGCATGATAGAACCAATGTTAGGTTTCTTATCTTTAGACATAATCATCTTTCCAATAACCTCTTCGAGTTCATCTTCAGACATAACTTTGATTATATAGTCTTCAAGGAATTTAATTTCTTCAGGACTATTGATTTCTTTTGCGGCCTCATAAAGTTTCTTGATAACTTTATAAATGTCCTGTTCAGAAGGTTGTTCAGTTCTTGGAATAGGTAATCTGTCTAATTCACCAAGAATAGTTCCAATCAACATATAAACCGTATCATTTCCTCTATGAAGCTTTCTTTCTTCTTTGATTTGCTCAACTGATATAAATTTCTTCATTTTATTTTCTTTTAACTGGTTTCCAAAAATCGTTGACCTTGACAAAGGTATCATCTTCTTTAAGATAAAAATAAACTTTACCAATAATGCCTATTATGATGAATAGGATTGAAACGATTAAAACATCTTTCATAATTAACAATTTTTATTTTTCAAAATAACATGTTTGCCATTAACCATTACTGGCATTCCTACATAGAAGGTTGAATCTATCAATGAAGTATCCTTAAGGATTATTCGAGAGTCTATATGTAATATTGGATTTCTTTTAGCTGAATAAGGTATTCCAATAGGACCTTTCATTCCTTGTGGTCCAAAAGAACCTTTAACTCCTAAAGAATCCATTTTATCTAGGTTTAATCCAATACTTCTATAATGCTTCTTGATTTCAGATTCAACCTTAGCCTTTCTAACAGACTTTGCAAATTCTGAATCTATATCATCATCAGAAAAATCAAAAGAAGATTGTTCAGGTTCTTCTAAAACTTCTGGTACTATAGGAACTTCCGTTCCTTTTACATGGTGTTCCTTTTCTACTTTTTTCTTAGGATAATAGTAAAGCCAACAAATTACAATAAGACTGATTATCCAACCTATGAAAAATATCATCATCTCAATCTTCTTCTACTGTTTCAGTTGCTTTCATATTGACTACTGGCTTTATCATATAAAGAACTTCACAAGTGTCTTGAATCAAATCAAGAATAGTTTCAGTATCTTTATAAGCACCAGGAGCTTCATCAAGAGTTCCTCTGCTTACAGAAGTTGAGTACACATCTTTCATGGTCTCAGTGAATTTATCAAGACTAAGTTCCTTTTTAGCTGCTGACCTTGAAAGTTTTCTGCCGGCACCATGTGAACATGAGCAGTTCCAATCTTCATTTGATTTGCCTACACAAATAGCAAGACCATCTCTCATATTGAATGGAACTACCATTCTTTCATATTCATAAGAACGAATAGCTCCTTTACGAATCATGTGGTCTTGAAAGTCTACATAATTATGGACTGACTTGATTTTGTCAACAACTTTGCCGCCATTTATTTTTCTGAAAATATCAGCAATGATATGAGCAAGCAACTCATGGTTATAAGCAGCATAAGCTGTAGCAATAACCATATCACTCAAATATCCTTTCATGTCTTCTCCTTTGAGATAGCCTTGAGGTGTCCCTATTTCATATTCTCGCTTTAGCTGTTTGATTTTCTCAGGCAAAGTAGTTTTATCTACAGTAGAAGCTTTGAGTTCGTCTAGGGCCTTAGAAAAAGCTGTTCTATCAATCTTAACTTCTTTAGCAACACGTTCCCAGTACTTGCAAACCTTGACTCCAAAGTTACGAGAACCACAGTGGATAGTGAATGCATAATGTCCATTACAGTCACCTAGTTCCAAAAAATGATTACCCGAACCAACTGAACCGAGGCTCTTGTAAAAGATTCCTTCATCCATTCCTATTCTCTGGAGCATTTTAGAAATACCTTTTTCAGATAGGTCTCTTTCTCCAATCATCTCAGGCCAGCTGGACTTAGCTTTGTTATATTCAATTCTCAAGAACTTTAAGAAATCTTTCATCTCAAAGATTCTTTTTTCCTGAATATTGAATCCAAGAGGACATTTCTGTCTGATTTTATGCTCTAATATAGGATATTCTTCTGGATTGATTTTAGCATCTGTTATGTAAGTTGAGATACTACAACCTATATCTACACCTACATGGCTCGGACAAATCATATTTGTGATAGGTGCAGTAAATCCAATGACTATCGATTTGCCCAAATGTACATCCGGCATGATTCTTACAGGAACATTCTCAAATACTGGAACATTCAATAATGAATAAATCAATGTCATTGCATCTTCTTCAATTTCATCATTGAAGATTTTGCAATCCTTGTTATATTGTCCTTTCAATTCAATCATTTTTCTTTTCTTTTAAAAGTTTCTCAATATCTTGTAACTTCTGGTATACTTGGACAATCAGCCAACAAAAAGCTATATAGACTTGACATCCAATCAGCCATAACCAGAATTCACTTCTTTCATCCCAAAAATAAAAGAACATCAATACAATTGGTATAACCACATAATACAGAGTCATTGCCTTCATATTCATATTGTATTTTTAAAGTGTATAAACAATCGTTGAATTTCCATTCAGACAAGCTCCAGTCTGGCTAGCACCAAATGTATAGTACTCATTGGATTCCATAGGACCAAAAATCTCAAGAAGTTTTCTTTCTGCTTCAGCTTGATAATCTGCTAAAATCATCACAGTCTTATCTAAAGTAATAAGTCGAAAAATAAAAATCATAATTCCAAAGTTTTTTTATTTGATGCAAATCTAACACAAATTATCGAAGCAGAAAAATCCTATTAGAGAGTTTAACTCATTTTAACTTATTGAATCTTCTTCTGATTTTTTAAGATGGTTCTTAACCAAATCTAGATTAGGCCATCCGCTCTCAGTCACAATCTTTCCATTGATTGAATCATGATTGACAAGTTCATCAAAGTAATCAATAAGCTGGATGATTGCTTCATCTTCAGTTGGACCAGTAAATGCTCTACCACCAAAAGTTCCACACAGCCATTCATTAGTAACCCACCATTCATCTTCTTCTTGCCATAAATAACTAGAAACTTCTGGTAAACTTTTGATAAGTTCTTTGACTTTGGAAAGAATTTCTTCATCTTTAGCTAAAACTATTTTGATATAGCTTGGTGGAATTTGGTTATTACCATAACAAGAATAGTTTATTAGTTTCAAAGCGTTTTTGATAGTCTCATGTTCTTCCTTATTACAATATATTTCTACGGTGCTTTGTAAAGTACCATCTGCATTATTGTAAGTTCTTAATTCATATTTCCTTTTCATACTATAAAGTTTTAGTTTGTTGCAAACATACAAAACAAAAAAGAACCTTGAAAATTTCAAAGTCCTTTTTAACATCTTTTAAACTTATTTGTTCTTGACCGTAGCAAACCACCTGTCTTCAGTAGCAAATAAAGGAAACTTATGCATCTTGTACCATAAAGCTCCTCGAGAACTAGCACCCCAATTAACATAGAACTTATTTAGTTCATTTCTCATCCACAATTGCTCGAAAGTAATATAATCAATGTATAAACATAAGTTCCGCCAACCCGCGCCATCAGGCGATTCAGTAATGCACTTCCTAATCAAATATTTGTATTCTCCATTTATATCAGGTTCTTTCTCAATGACTGAATAACCCATAAGAGTTCCTTGATAGACAAAGAATAGGACTTGATACTCATCTTGCTCTTCAGGTTTCATCTTGAAGAACCTTTCAAAGAAAGCTTTGTCAATACCTGCATGTTCTTGCCATCCATACTTCATACCACCTTTATCTGAGTAGCGCCAAACCTCAATCATCTTGACAATATCTTCTTGAAGCTCTTTATAGTCTGCTGGATTCACTTGAGAGAATTCAATAATCTTAAGTTCTTCTCTGTTGATTCTGTACTTACGTAAAGTCTGATAAAGCTCTTTGTCTGTACATAATCTGATATTCCTGAAATACTTGTTGTCAAATACAGAGATGACTTCAGACATCTTGTACATGCCTTTAATCTTTCTTTCAGGTTTCTCATCTAAGTACATGTAGTTGACTTCAGCATATTTAGCCTCATCTTCTTCAGAAAGTTCTTTAAAGAACACTACTTTGTTCTTTGCCTTAGTCTTATAAAAAGAAAGCTCGGTAACATCAATATTCAGATAAGCATTCTTATTCATAAGACCAAGTATGGAATGTTTGTTGATATAGTTACTCATGGTTCTACTAATTTAAAAAATTATTCTTTTGTATATACTAAAACATATTCAGAATTCTTAGTAAGTTCTCCAGTCTTTATCTTGCCACTCAGATGGTTCTTTGAAGTCTTGTACTGGAACATCTCTTCACTTATAAAACCATTCTCAATCAGAATTTGTTCCATGTTCTTTTTTATCTCAAACTTCTTATATGAATCTTTTATGATAAGGACAAACTTTCCACCTTTTTTTAATATCTTATAACAATTCTGAACTGTTCCTCTCCAGTACTTCTCAATCCAATCCTTATATTCATCAAACTGATTGTATGACTGTGTCTTGTCTTCTGAGTACCTTTCTAAAGTGAAGTATGGTGGACAACTTAGACACATGTCTACTTTAGGAACCAGGTCACAAATCTCTTCATTCTCTGAACCAAGATTATAACATCTTCCTTCTCCATTATAAAAAGTCAGCATCTTATTTACTGCTTCATGAGTCAATGGGTCTGTAGCATAATACTTGATTCCTAAAGACATCGCAGCTAATGCTCTAGCACCCCAGCCTGCACTATAGTCAAACACTTTAGGTTCTTTTATTCCTTTCAAGTACTTCTCATAGAAAAACTTAGCAATAGTTGGCCTGAAATTAGAAACGCCATACCCTAAACCTGAATTCTTGATTCCATCTCTGATTGCCTTATCTGAAATCCCAAACATATAAGGTCTTTCAGTTCCATCTTCCTTTGAAGTGTTCCAACCCATCCTATTCTTAAGAACCTTGATGAACAACTCATCATTCCCAAAGACTTCTTCTATGCTTATACTCCTAGTATCACCTTTAGCTTTCCAGAAATTGTCTTTATTGAAATGCCTACACACATCAAGACATAAATTCCCACTATTAGAAATGAAACCTTCAGGTGTCAGAATCTTCTTGCTGTCATAACTCTTGAGCTTTTTGAACTCATTAATCAAATCCTTCTCATCAAGAACTTCATATGGAAATCCTTTTTCTCTGTAATAGTCAAAGACTTTCTTTAATAACTTTTCTCTTTCTTCAGCATTCAAACTCCATATGTACCCAGCTGAAATGCTCTGACCATCTATCGTGATAAGAGAATCCCGACCTTCTTTACTCTTTGGGTCCATAATCCAAGGATTAGAAGAGTTCTCATATGTGTATGGTGTTTCTAAATTAACTGGCATATAGTTCTTCTATTTTAAATTGACAAAATCTTCAACATCAAGATAATCCATGTTCTCATCAAAGTTCTCTGCTGTCTTCTTGTCTGAATTAGAGAACTGACCAGTCTTTCCACTAGCATCACCAACCATCAACATCTCTTCTGAACTGGTTCCTTCAATCCAATAGAAGTATTTAGCAACAAGGTCTTGGAGCATACCTGAATTAGGCTTGCGACTTGGACATTCTTTCTCATTACTAGTGCAATATGCATAATCGATTATAGATGAATAATGAAGTTTCTCTTTTAAGTACTGGACTATAAGCTTGATTTTAGCTTCAAAACCTTCTTGAGTCATGTACCCAAGGTCAATACCACCTTGATTGGTGACTATGAAAAGGAACTTAGGTTGTTTGTGGTTTGGATAAATGCAAGCATTGAGGGACCAATCTTCTAGTTTCTGAACAACATCATCTTTGATTTTGAAGTCTAAGAGGTTTCTAGGAAATGTATCTCCAGAAGCAGGTTCAATGAGAGTTCCATCTAAGTCAATGAAAATGACCCTTTTATTATTTAAGGCTTTGTTCATAATGTTTTTGGAATTTTAATGATATTGATTATATTGCTAGGATTTGCTTTTGATTGTTCTTTAGAACTAATTTCATAGTTCCTGTACTATAGCATTTGAAAATTTTTCTTCCTTTGTTTTCTTTATTGATGAAATCTTCTTCATTTTTTCTATAACGTTTACCTTTCCAGAAAAGTCTCCAATCATAATCTAAAGAGTCTTCTTGGAATCCAGCTTCTATAAATTCATTATATAGAGTATATATGAAATGATTAGGACCAAAAATACCCGGTGTTTATTATTGATTTTTATATAAAAACAAATTTTCAAATTTAATTAAAACAAAAAAAAGGAGCTCAAATGAGCTCCTTTTATATTTGTTTTGTTCAAATTAGAACATTCCACCAAAATCAACTACAAAAGTAATGTAATTTGTTTCAGGGTAAAAGCCTACGTCGACTAAAGAGTAGCGTGACTTAACAACTACCTTAGGAGCAGCAGTTCCTTCAGCAATCATCTTAACTGATTCGGCCATTAAATATGGACATAAGTGCACACCTGGTTCATTCTGACCACCTTTACGTCCTACCAAGATTCTTGTATCATTACCAGCCATCAATGGGTCTACATAAATCGTAATACCAGCGATAGTTCCTACAGGATACAAGCTGTTGCCTGCCTGGCTGATGTTGTTAGCAATAGGGCTGAAGCTGTACTGAGCATTGCTTTGAAGAGCTGTTGCAACAGTAATGTTAGTCACAGCGAATGTAGCCTGTCCCCAACGACCTCTCTGAAGAATCCAGTTAGATGCCATCAAGAAGTTAGTAAACAATCTCTTAAGCAAGGTATCTTGGTTTTCAAATGTTGCATTAGCATTCATGTACAATGGTTTGAAGTTCATTGCAATGTTGCTCCAAGCTTTACCATCTTCTTCGATAGGAAGAGCGTATGCTTTAGTAGATTTAGGAGCTGCAGCAGTAACAGCAGGGTCAAATGAGATGTTCAAGTTAACACCTTCAACTTCATTCAACTTAACATGGTTCTTCCAACCAAGAGCGAACAAACGAGAAAGGATGTGTTTGTTGATTGACATTGACAACTCATTGATAGCTGCATTTTCAATCATCTTAACAACATCGATACCCCATTGTTTCTGAAGGTCAGTAACTTGTTCTTGAGTTACAGCTACACTTACAGATTGAGTACCTACTTGGATGTTCTTAGTGAACACTTGCAAGCTAAGTTGACGAGGATATTGAAGCTCACCTGTTCCACGGCTCATAGGTTCGTACATTACAGTACCATCCATGTAAGTTCCAGACCATGGGTCATTGTCTAATGGACCTGCACCAGTGAAACCTTGGATGTGGTCTTCCAACATTGAAATCAAACGAGGAGCACCAATTTCATATCCGTCAGCAGTAACTTCTGCTTCGAATTCTTCACCAAGAGACTTAGTTCCAGAAAGGAGCTTGAACATTGGGTCACCATCAATACGAGACCAACCAATAAACTGGCAAGCCATAGTACCAATTGTAAGGTTTTTACCTACAGTCCATGCAGCTTTAGCAGCAGCTTTGTCATCAGCAGCAGTGTCACCTACGAAAGAAGCTTTGAAAGAGTGAGGCAAGCTGTAGAGTGAATAAGCTTTGTTGTTATTCTGGAACTGAGCTGGGTTTGCATTAGCAGCTTCGTAAGCAGGAGTTGCACCATAAGGTTGTTTAGAACCAGAATAAACGTAATCCATATAAGGAAGAACACCTGTAGGTCCTTGTAATGGAGTAGTGTTTACAAGTTCAAAACCAATTGTCTTAGCAGCAACTTTAAGTGCCATTGGAAGCAATGCAGGCCATTTGTCACCAGAACCAAGGGACTTGCCATCAGCATAGTCAGCAGCGGTAAGAGCAGGTTTGCCAGCTGGACGTGGGTCACCAATTCCTAACGTGTTGTAAAGAGTGTTGTAAGGAGTATAGACACCACCCATAGCACCAGCATTTTGCTGAATAGCTCCACCAGGGAAGTTAGCACCAGCAGCACCGTCAGCTTCGTTCAAAGCCATAGCATTAAAGTGAGCCATTTTAGACATCCACTCAAGTTTGTTAGGGTCAGTAACACCTAATTTTTGCAACATTGGGTTCCAAGCTTCATTAATAGCTTGAACGTTATTTTTAATTCTTGTCATAATTTTTTAAATTATTTGGGTTTAAGAATGCAAATTTGAATTATCTATAAGGAATTCAAATAGTGCAAGGTTGCATTTACTTAAATAGGCTTCAGATTAATATCTTAAATTTCATGGTTTCCTTTAATTTGTTGGAAGTAGATGAACAATATGTAAGACAAATCTTTAAATGTATAAGAGACCTTTTATTTGTTGGTTCTTAAAAGAGTATTTAAGAAATGCTATTTTAAAGTTGAGTTATTTATCATTGAGTAAAAAGTGAGGATTTTGAAAAGGCTAAAAGTTGCTTCTTACTGCTGGGATATTTATCCCAGCAGTACAAAAATTTTGAACATTATGGCTAAAAAATTAATTAATAAAGAAGAAGCATTCATATTTAAAACAAATGAAGGTGACACTATGGATTTAAATGATTTCAAAGAACCTGGTTTTTATCATTCTATAGTTAATGCAAAAAATGCACCAGAAAATTCAGCTCCTAGTATATTTTTTGTCTATTCAGATAAAGACAAAAATATGATAATTCAATTTTTTATTTCATATTTCTATGAATCAAAATTAAAATTCTATACTAGATTTTACACTTTAAGCATTTGGTCTAATTGGATTACATGGTAAAAGACACTTCTTACTTCAGGGATATTTATCCCTGAAGTAAAAAATTTTGAACATTATGCCAGAAAAGTTATTGACTCCTACACAGTTATTTACTTTAAAAGAACCAACAGACCTTAATACATGTCTACCAGGAATCTATAAAATAAAGAGTTCTAATATAAAAAATACTCCTACAGATGGCAACGGAATTCTTATTAGTACAGAAGATGGTAATTCAAATATGAGTACTCAAATATTTTTTGGAGTATCTGGTGGTAGTAATACTGCAGAAACTAAAAAAATTTATTGGAGAAATAAAATATTATCAATTTGGGGAAATTGGATTAGTTATTAATTGTAACATAATATGGAAAATATTAGCTATTAAAAGTTACTTTCTACTGATGGGATATCTATCCCATCAGTATTAGAAAAATGACCAGGATATGGCAGCAGAAAGAATTGCTACAGAACAAGAAGCCTCTATAATAGGACAAAGTAATATGTCTACCACTGACTTGAGGATGTGTACATATCAATCTGCAAAAATTATGGATGTAAGTTATTAGATGATGTAGAAGACTATAAACCGTATGGTTATAAACAATTATTCCCTTTAGCCTATTTAGAAAAGGCTCCTTGGAAATTTTTGGTTACAAACCGTTATAATTATTTTAACCCAGTATCATTAGGTTTTACTTGTAGGTCAGAATCAACGTGGAGAGTACAAATCAGATTCTCTAATCTAAATCTTAAAGATGTCAGAATTATAATTAATGGAATAGCTCAACGAGTAACAAGTACTTTTGACATACAAGGATATCCAATAAATGCTCAAACTTCTATTGCAATAGAAGTTAATACTATTTCTTATCCTTCTAAAATCATAACTTGTAATTATTTTAATGATTATGGAAGTGGTATAGTTTTTACATTGAATGGTTCTAGCATAACATGGAATGAATTATTGTTCCCTTAAAAAATATTTTATTTTACATATTTCCATTTTACCTAAACAAAAGAGGACCACTTGTGAAAGCAGTCCTCTTTTTTATTTTTAAATTTTGTTTTACTCTTCAGTATAGTTCTCACTATCCCGAGTTTGAATACCCATAGTATCTTCAAGTTCTTTAATATCTTCAAAAGAACTCTGATCTGGCAATTGGAATGCCGGTTTAATGACATTTTCATTTAGCATTTCTAAGAACTCTTGATTGAAAACCTTATCAGTAAAGAACTCTAGAATAGGAACAGTATCATGCAAGTGACCAACAAACATCTTTCTTGAAGTGTCTTTAGGAAGAACCCAACATGAGAAATCCCTATCATCAAACTTGATACATTTAAGCTGGTCTCCTGGACTTAGCTTAAGATATTCTTTTTCAGTAAGCATATCTCCTCTAACTATCTTAGAATTATCCCAAGTCATATACTGTTCCAGTCCAACATAAGGATTAGGCTTACAGAAAAAAGGAATCTGAAATTTGACTTTCTGTGGAATACAGAATCTAGATTTGATAGGTTTAGCAGTAACTAAAACACCATTCTTAGTGAACTCTCCTTTCTTTTCGGAAGCAGCTTTATCATTACTTTTATCTTCTAATTTAGCTGCAGAAAGCATCAAAGTTAAGCTTGCATTGTATTCAAGCCCACCACCCCCACTAACTTTATTTGGGTCACCGTAGCTTCCAACCGCCTGGTAAGTGTGTGCTACAATTACCCAAGGAATTCCTAATTTAGCTAATGGAGTTGTATTAACACGGAACATTGCTCTGATGTTCTGTTGTTTAGAGAAGTCACGAACATTATTAGCGGTCAATGTATCAGTAAGCTCTTTATCAGAAGTCAAGTTTCCTAATGAATCAAGAACTAACATAACTTTAGGTTCTGTTATTCCATTATCTTCAAAAGACTTACAAAGATTACTTACAAAGTTTGAAACCTCTGATATAGTTGCAACCTGTTTGATAATGAACTTAGTTGTATCAATTCCTAATCGTTTAACAAAAGTAGAGTCAATAGCACCTTCAGAATCAAGGTAGATAATTTGGTATCCTTTCTTTTGAGCTTCTCTACAGAATGATAGAGCTAAATAGCTTTTTCCACAACCAGAAGCCCCACTTAACACAGCTATACGTGAAGTTGGAATTCCTTTAAACAAATCTCCACTACAACAGGCATTCAAAATATAATTACCTGAAGGAATCCAATCTTTAATATTTGAGTATATAGATTCTTCTATTACTTCAGCATTATTAGAGAATGAATTGATTATGTTTAAAAGGTCTTTAGTTCCACCTAATTCTTTTATTTCTTTCTTTTTTGCCATCTTACTTTTTCTTAATCGTTATAAGTTATATTTCAATTTCATTTGTTCTATTGCATCTTGATAAGGAATTTGATGATTCTCTACAATATATCTTGTATTACATTTAGTTCTATCTCTCTTCAACCACTCTGCTTTGTCCTCAATCCACATGACCTTCTTGTTGAATTCAGTAGGAACTTCGAACTTCTTTCCTTCTTCTTTCATTATCATGATATTAGCATGTAGATTCCTCATCTTCTTCTCATCATAAGACCTTTCATCGTTGATTGGTTCATTACTATCAAGAACAGTCTTTACTGAAATAATGATTTGGTTTTTATAATCTTCAAAAGTTCCTTTCAGTTCTTTATCAAGTTCATAGAACATTCCAAAAGACTTGATATGTTTCTTATGGTCTATACCCAACCATCTATATTAAAACTAAATAATTAGAACTTCTATTAGTCCAACAGTCTAAGACCTTAAAAATATTTCTTAAATATGGACTAGTACTAAAGATTTCAATAAAATTAATATTATTTTCTATTGCTATTTTTCTTTTCTTAACATCTCTATTAGTCCAACCATTTATAGCTGTTATAAACATATTTTTCTCAGACATCTTTGATTTTTGTATCCATTCTTCTAATATTTTTAAATCTTCTGGATTATTCTTATCAAATGGATGTTTTCCATGAGTCCATGTACCTTGAACTTCTATAAACAAATCTAAAGGTTTAATATAAAAATCACATCTCCAAGGATATCTCTCTTCTTTATATTGTCTTATTACTGCATCTATTGGAAAAATTTGTAATAATTGATTATAAATTTCTTCTTCTATACTAGAAGTTGAAAAGGTTTTATTTTTTCTTTTTGTTTCCCATCCTTTTTCTATAATTTGTCTATTAGCCCATTGATGAGGTACTCCATATTTAATAAGATTGGTTTCTATTACTTTTTCTTTATATTCATTAGTCTGTGCATAAAATGGTTTACCATATCTTCGTAAACAAGTTTCTTTACATTTCTCTTTAATAATTTCTGATTGAAACGTAACTTTTACTCCATATCTACTAAGATTTGTCAAAATTACTTTTTGATAAACTTGGTCACTTTTTGCTGGATTATCAACTCCATATTTTTTAATCCAGGTTTCTTTCATCCTTTCTTTTATTTTTTCACTAGCAAATACATTTTCTGCACCATATTTTTCTAAATAAGTAGCTTTAACTCTTTCTTTATATTCATCTGTTTGTGTATAATAATTTTTACCATATTTTCTGTTATTAGTTTCTTTAGTTTTCTTTTTATATTCTTCAGTTTGTGTGTAACTTTTTACTCCATAGGTTTTTAAAAAAGATTTAGTAATTTTTTCTTTAACTTCTTCTGCTTGAAAAACATATTTAGTGCCATAAACTTCTAAACTTTTTTCTTCTTTCTTTTTCTTTATTTCTTCAGCCTGGGATGGATTATCTACACCATAATGTTTTCTAGTAGTCTCTACCTTTTTATCCTTAATGGATTGGAGTTGAGATGGATTCTCAACTCCATAATTTTCTAAAAAATGATTTTTTACTTCTTTTACAGTATGTTTATATCTACAAGTTTTACAACAAAAATTATCGAAAAAATTTTTCTTTTTTATACCTGTAAATTGAACATGATTTCCGCACTCTATACAAACCGGTCTAACTTCAATTTTATAAAAAATTCTATAAATTGTTTCCTTTAAACTTAAAGAATCAGTAAATCTATTTTTTAAATATTTCAAAAGGTCTTTATAATACTTTAATTTAGGAAGTCTTTCTTCGATATCGTTCCAAATGATTTTATATCGACCTTTGTTAGTAAAGAAAAAATTAATTACAAAATCATCATTTATATACATTTTTAAATTAAAGGTTGTATTTTTTTAATTTTTCACAAGCTTCCTCATAAGAAATTATAAAATCTTTTACAACACTTCTAGTATTAACCTTTTCTTTTGGTAAAGATAACCATTTTTCTTTATCTTCTATAAAAAGTACAGTCTTATTAAATTCAGTAGGTAATTCATAATTTCCTCTATTTTCTAAAAAAATATCATGTAAAGATTTCATCTTTAAAGCATCATAAGCTCTTTCAGAATTTATAGGTTCATTATTTTTTATTACTGTTTTTACAGAAATAACTATACGATTTTTATAATCTTCAAAAGTTCCTGTTAGGTCTCTATCCAATTCATAAAACAAACCAAATGATTTAATATGTTTCTTATGGTCAATATTTAACTTGTGATTATGTATATTTATTGTTGCTCCTATTATACAGTCATCGGTGTCACCGAAGGATTTCTCCATCTGGTTGTTTCTCAAGTACTTGACTCTCTCAACATAGAACTTGTTCATCAACAGAGCATTGCCTTTAGCATAGAAATGCATCTTGCTCCACCAGCAGCAATCTATTTCAGCACAATGCATCATGAACTCATACTTGTCTAATCCTTTCACATACTCATTCAACAAGTCAATGTTGATATAAGTTGAAGTGTTAGTCCTTAAAATATAGTCATATTCAAATATAGTATTGTCTTTAAGGATTAGGTTCTTGTCTATGAAGTCTAAAGCATCCATTGTCTTAGAGTAAGTATGCTCTAGCAAATCACTATTTTTGATATAGAGTGTATCACCTTCTCTGTAGCTTTCTTTCTCAGTTCCTTTATAGAACAAAACTTTTATGTTCTTGAAGTTCTCTTCAGCATACTGCATCCAAGTCTCTCTTATTGCTTGCTCTTGAGCTTCATACTGTGGATAGTCCATGCTCATCACTAAGATAAGAATGTTCTTTTCTTCAGGAACTCTCTCAACTTTATTCCTGAAATCATATTTAGGATTTATGAACTGCTTAGGCCAGGTCTCTACATCAACTTGGTTGCCAGGAGTGTTGAACAACAAGTTAGCCTTAAAACCTTCAGTAGTCCCATCAAACTGCTCATAAGCTTCAACAGCTTTGTCTATCAGCTCTACATGGTTCTCAAAACACTTCTTAGCACTCCAATTGTACAGTTTCTTCCTTATGTTAGAACGCAACCAGCTCAAATGATGCATCTTGATAGTCTTCCAGTCTAACTCAGTATATCCTACAGAATAATATTCCTTGCCATCTTCACCTAAGAACCTAGGTCTCTCATAACGTCTTGTTGGGTCACTTGGTTTAGGAAAGTCTGAGCAGTTGTATGCAAATCTGTACTTGACTGAAGTCACAAATGGAACATAGTTTCCTTCTTTGAAAGGATAGACCAAATAATGCATGTAGTCATGATAGTAGTTCACATAACGGCAGTATGAGATTTCAGAGTTAGTGTCATCTAAGAACCTCAGAGCTTTCTTGAAATCCTTGTCAGTATAGAACTCATCGGAGTCAATGACTAAAGCATGAGAACATCCGTGTTCAGCAATATCATCAATAAGACGGTTCCTTTTGTCTGTCTCTTGCTCCCTAGGCTCTTTTCTCATATCAAGGTCTATATATAATACCTTGTCAATCAATCCGCCATCCTTGAGTCTTAAAACTTCATTCTCGTCACTTGGGTCTAATTTCTCACCATTATATGAGATTCTTTGAAGACCAACAACAACATAATCAATATTGTCTTTGATTTCTTCAATGATATTTGCCAAGTGGCACATATCATCAAAACCTACAATTGCTAGACCTATGGACTTTATGTTCTTATAAAGCTCTTTCATGTTAAAAAATAACCTGATATTCTTTTTTAGAGATTGGGTCAATGATGATAGCTGCAGTTCCTTCTTCTACAGTATTAGAATCAATTTCGAAAATGTTGCCTTCAGGTGTCATGACTTGATATACTGTTTTCAAAGTCTCACCTTCAACTGGAGTATAGTCTTCTAATAAAGGAGAGCTTATTCTGAATGATTCTGATTCAATAACATAAAAGACATCGGCAAATAATGTCTCTAATTCTTTCTGTGTATCTTTTACTTTTTTCATATTTAGTTCACTTTGGTTCATAGATAGTTTATAAAAATTATATTATATAGTTTAAGAAATGATTCGATTTTTCCAAAATATTTTTTTCATTATAGAAGGTTTCTTCAAATGGTTCCTTTCCTTCTTTACTGGGATGGGATTCATTGCTTTAAAGAGATATGCCATCTGCAAGAAATGTCCTCACAAGAAAGGAAAGCATTGTAGCATATGTGGATGTTTCTTGAAAGCTAAAGTTCTAGTCAAGTACCCTCTTGCTGATGATAACTTGTCAATTGGCGGTTGCCCAGACTTTCCACCTCGCTGGTAGCTTGTTCTTTCAGGTTTCCTTCCAGTATATAATGCTCGATAATGAAATTCAGACCTGGTCCTTCATCAGGTCTTTTTTGTTCCCTGTCAAAAAGTAAATTTTAACACATTGTCAAAAGTTTCATCCAGCACCCCACGCCCCATTCAAAGAAAAATTAGAAAATATTCCTTCCTTCCCTATATCCTAAATTTCCGGAAATCCGCAATTTCTTATATGGGCTTTTCCAAAATCGATTAAGATTTTGATTAACTTTTTTCGTAATTTATACTCGTTATAAATAACGATTTTGAATAACTTAGTATACTTCACTAAGATATAACGATTTTTCGATTAGTAATTTTTTTGAAAATTTTTTAATCGAAGACCAAAAATTGGTCATTTTTTGTAAATATTTTTTACTTTTTTCAAAAATAAAAAGTCTTCTGACAAAATGTTATTCAGTTCCGTATTATATAATAAAATCTGAAATTAAAAATGAAGATTTGGTTTCTTTTTGACAGAAGGTTCTAAATGTAAAAAGTAGTTAAAAGTATGAATTCTTTTCTTAGATTCAAATAAGATTTCTATATTTGCATCAAATAAAAATTTGGAAATTATGGATTCTTTACAAAGAAAAGGTTTAGAACAAGCTATTAAACTTTTAGATAGTATGTCCTCTTATGATGGATATAAATTTTTGAGTGAGATATGCAAAGAGGCTGAAGAAAAAGAAGAAGTTTTGAAAACTACAGAAGTTCTTGCAGTATACAATGAAAATACTAGTAGAGAATTAGGAAAAGCTCGTGAAGCTATTCAGTGGATTAAAGCAGTTTTAGAAAAAGAAAATCAAAAATAAGATGGAACTAATAAAGAAGTATGGAGTTGAAATCCAGATAGACCTTGGGACTCTGACTCATAATCCAGAAGAGATTAAGAAATTCAGACCATATCCTACTAATTGGTCTAAGTTAGTTTGGATTAAATTTGAAGATACCTGGTATTTAGTTAAAACTTTAGAAGCTTGTGATATTATTGCTGTTAAAATGAAGTTATTAAAAACTTACAATAAAGAACAGTTTTTAAGTGCTTTGCTTAGCTTGATTTGAAAATGGATGAAATCCTAAAACAAAGAAGTTTGTACCTAGAGAAGGTTTATTCTCAGATAAAGTTTAGAAGGAAAGAACATCAGACTAAATTAGTCAGAAATGGATTTAGAAAGTCAATGCGCGAGGACTCACTCTTTTTAATCCTAAAGGACTTTTATTCTGGAGTGATAAGAGAAAGCTTCTGTGAAAAATTCCCATTCAGAGTCGATTTCTACGTTCCAGAGAAAGACTTATTCATAGAATATCAAGGATTCTGGACTCATGGTAAACATCCATTTGATATTTCATCAGAGAAAGACTTAACGATTCTTAAGAAGTGGAGGAACTTAGACCAAAGAATTTATAAAAATGGCATTGATGTCTGGTCTGCCAAAGACCCAGTCAAAAGAAAAATTGCTGAAGAAAATAACATTAAGTTGGTGGAAATCTTTAGTTTAAACTTGAAATCAGAAAAAATCAAAAATTTTTTAGAAAATTTTAATCAAAGCGGAAATCGATATTCTTTTCTTCTATAAAATTATTATCACGAAAAGAAAATAATATTTTCATGGCTAACAAGAAAAGTAAAATAATTGATTTCAACTCAAAGAAAGAAGTTGACGAAATTGAAGTTGTAGATGATATTCAGGTTTCTGAATCTATTGAAGGAACCAAGATTCAAGAAGTTTCTGAAGAAGATGAAGTTAGTCAACAGATTCAGAAGTTGAATCCAGACCAGAAGAAAGTTCTTATTGCAGAATATAACAGAAACAATGAAGGTGTTTGTGAAATTGAAGATACTGATGAACCCGTTTCTGAAGAATGGATTGAGTCTTGTAAGAAAGATTTTGAAGCTGTAGTCGAAGAAGCTAATAACATTCCATTTGTGATTGCAGATAAAGACAAAGCTATGGAGACTGCAGTGTTTGTAGCTGATTGGAATGCAAACAAGAACCATTGGCACCGAGCTTACTGGAAAGGTGTTATCAAGTTCAATGAGTTCATTGAAGAGAAGATTGACCTTCTTGAGAAAGGTGAAATTGAAACTCTTGAATTTGATTATCCTGCTCTCATCTTCTTGTATCAGTCTATGATGAGTCCTCAAGGTATTGGTTTGTTAGAAGCACAAGAGATGGAAGCTATTGATGAGCAGTACAATGCTATTCTTGATGTTCTTGGAACTTATGTAGACCAGTTGCAAAACTATGACAAGAAAGCTAAGCTTTATCAAGAAAGATGGGGATTAGCATGTAATGGATTCAAGATGAATATCTTGATTGAAGATATTGAAGACTTTGCTAATGTTGACTTGAGTCAACGTCAAGGATAGAAGACAATTTCGGTCTTGTGAAAGACCTGCGATACTTCATAATTTCATAGAGCTTTTGTTTTAATTGATGAAGACCAATCTAGATTTTTCTAGGTTGGTCTTTTTCTTTTAAACAAAAAGAACTTCTACTTTCACAAGCAGAAGTTCCTAGGTAAAATTAAAATATGTTAAAAGCGAACCTAGAATTTTCTAAGTTCGCTTTTTTGTTGTACATTTGCAGCAGTAACCTAAAAACAAAATCAATATGTACAATCCAATCTATGACCATTGTCAGAAATTTCATACTTCAGTCTCAGACTGTAAGAAATTGATAAAAGCTGGAATCAAAAAAGACTTAGCCAAAGGTTTCCTTGTCACTGATGACAATCCTTATATGAGAACTTATACATTCCATATGCCTAAAGATGAGATTGTTAGTAAAACTGCTAAGGACTACCTTTATCCAGCTTTTGACCTATTCACTCTTCTTGAAATGATTCCTTCAGATTTTGTCTATAATGAAGAAGACTATGATGTCATCATTTATCCTTATGGAGAAATCATTATCACTAAAGATAAAGAAGATATTCATAGTTTCAAGAACCATTTGCATAATTTCTCTTCTGTAAGTCTGATAGCAAATCTTGTAGATTGCATTTGTTACTTAGTAAAGTTAAAAGTCATTGATGAAGCTTACTTAGAGAAGCCTTACAAAAAAGTGATTCCTATTTCTGAAAAGACAATCAGAATCTATTCAGGTAAGATGTTATCCAGAGAAGATACAGAAGGGCACCCGGTAGAGAATGTCAAGTATGCTGAAAAACTAGTAGAGGAATTTAAGGTATCTGATGAAGAAGTATTGAATTGTTACTCTAACTCTATTGATTTCATCTCAACTTTGTATTATCTTGGTAAAGGATTTGGATTTATGGTCCAGACCTATAAAGATGATGTTGCTTGTAGTATTCATGAGTTGATTGAAGGACTCACAGAAGGATTTAAAGTTTTTGAGAATGTTCTTGCAAAGAACAATATTAGTAGAGAAGAAATTGATAAAAACAATTGATTATGAAATATTTAAAAATCCATTATCTGTTATGTGCTATAATAGTTCTCGTACAGACTTTATTCTATTGTGCAATATATGTTCTTTATTTCACTATTAGGTTCCTGTGGAACTTTAAAATAAGTTCTTGGTATGACTTGTATGGAGAACCAAAATATTCTACATTCTATTTTAGAAATGGATATGCAAGAAAAGACAAGAATCCAATAGAAACTTATATTCGGCTATATAAACTATGGATTAATTGTGGAAATTACTATGAGTGAAGAAATCCAGCAGGAACCTAGATACCAAGAGACTTATGAAGACAAGCTAAAGGCTATCCAATCTAAGTGGGTTGACAAAGTCAAATCACTTAATGAGAAGATGAAATCTTTAGCAACTTTAGAAAGTCTTTTGAATGAAATATATTCAGAACGTCAAAATGCTTGTGATTATTATTTCAGCCTTCTAGGTATTTTATCTAAGCTTTCAAGAAAGTATAAAGTAGAATATGCTTCGAAATACACTTATTATAAGACACAATCTCAAATCAGATTCTCTTCAGACAGTTCTATCAATACACAAATAGAAGCTGATTTAGAAGAGATAAGAAGTCAGATTAGCTTAGTAGACAACCATGCTAAATATATGCAAGAGACTATCAAGACTATAGACAATCTGATTTATGGCGTTAATAATAAAATTAGAGTTTATGAATTAATCAATGGAGTAAAGCATTAATTACTATACTATGGAAATTGCAATTGGTCTGATAATTTGTTTTGTTGTTATTTTCTTGTCAAGCTTTCAATTTGAAGAAAAGAAATTTGAAAACGAATCTAAGAAATACCCAGAAGAGATAGTCAAGGTTCTTGAATTTTCTAAAAATCATCACAAGAAAATAATCAAACATAAGAATCGCCACTATAAATAGTAGAAATTCTAAAAAAGAAAACTATGAGTTACGGAAGTGCCATTTCATGTGGCTTGACAAGAAATAAGAAGAAGGTTGAAGTTATCGAACAACATGAAGTTGTAGCTGAAAATATTAGAGAAGATTATAAAGTTTCTGCACAAGTTGTTCTTCCTGGAGAAGAAATCACTGTAGATGTGAATGTTCCTTCAGAAGAACCTGTAGAAATCACAGAAAACACACAAACCATTCAAGAACCTGAGACTCAAGCACCAGATGCACCAGACACAAACGAAGCCGATATTGTAGAATCAAAAAATGAAGAACCTGTAGAAGAATTTAAAGAAGATAATGTAGAACAGGTTCAAGAAGCAAATGACACACAAAAAATCAAAGAAGAAAACGTAGAGACTCAGGAAACTCAAGCTGAAGTTGAAGCTCCTAAGAAACCTAGAGGCAGAGCTAAGAAAGTTTAAGTAAGATTTTAAATTTTTGATTACAAAAAAAGAGAGAACTGTGAAGTTCTCTCTTTTTGTTTCTATGATTAGTTCTCTTAAAAAATATTCACTTTAGGGAATCTTCCTTCTTCATAAGGAACTACTTCTTCTGTATTATTGTACAAATAAACCATCTTGTCAGGTCCTTCAAACAAGTCTTGAACATTAGTAGGCATCACAAGTTCTTTGCCAGCAACTTTGAAGTTCTTGAAGTTGATTGTAATCTTCTCAGGACTGAACAAGTTGTTCGCAACTTCTTCACCTTTACTAGTATAGTCTTGGCAAAGGATAGCGCCTGTGTATTCAGGATTTGTCTCTAATTGATTAACAGAACAGTTGCTGATATTTACAACACATTTAGTGTTAGCTTTGTTAGAGAGCCTTAAAATGTTTGACACTTTATCAAATGAACAGTTCTGGATATTGATGATTGCATCATCAGCAGTTCCAAAGACTATGATAGGATTGTTGGTGAAAGTTCCTTCAAACTTGCAGTTGTCAAACAAGACATACTTAGGAAGCTTAGAACTATTCAATCCAATCTCAATACCATTGTAAACATCATTAGAGTTGAATGTCATGTCTCTGAAAACAATATAATCAGATTCATTGGTTTTCACCACCGCATTTCCACCTTGTGCTTTAGGGAAGTCACCACTAATTGCAAGACCTTTCACTTCAACATCACCAGCATTTATACTAAGTCTAGCATTATCTGAAATTGAACTATTCTTGATAGTTACTGACTTGGCTGTAATAGAAGATGTTTGTGCAATATCACCTACAACAACATAATCTTTAGTAGTATCATTAAGAGAAGCATCAGTTCCATCTACTACTTCGATATTAGTCTTAGAAAGCTTTTCAACTTTATCATTAAGAATCTGAACAAGAGCCGCTAATGAATCAATAGTAGGCTCTAACTTCTGAATATCATCTAAGTAAGCCATCTTGTGAGCATTAGGACCTGACTGAGATTTTTCTTGTACAGTAGGTCTTACTCCATCAGGAATATTGATATTAGTAAGGGTAATAGGTGAACCAATATCAATCACATTCCATTCATTAAGCTTAATTAAAGGAATTTTTCCATTAACTTCTATTTTTCCTTCAAGCTCATCAGGATTAGACTGACCTACAATCTGTTCAGCGTTAGATAAAACAATTATTTTCTTATTTTTGTAATCTTCATGTTTGACCATTCCTTCAACGACCTTCATCAAGTCTTCTTGAAGTTTAGTGTCTGCAAGACCTCTAGCTTCAGTCTCTTCAGAAATAAGTGTTTCAAGAGAACCTAAACTAGAATCAACATTAGAGAACTTGTCATTGATGATATTTACTTGAACATCAACATCACTTTGGTTAGCCTTAAGCTCTACTTCAGTCTTGTCGGCTTTCTTAGCAAGTTCTTTAGTAACAGTTCCTGCAAAGTCAGGGTCATTACCTAATGAATCTGCAAGTTCTTTAAGAGTGTCAAGAGCTTCAGGTGCTGAACCAATCACATTTTGGATTCTAGAATCTACTTCAGAATCACTTTGATACTTAGCATCGTTTTCAAGTTCAGAGACTTTAGTAGGAACTTCAGGAATCTCTATAGCATCAATCTTGTCAGAAAGAGCTTTGTCTGCTGCAGTTCTGTCAGCAATCTCTTTCTCTACTGATGTCTGAACTGCAGTAATGTCAGTGAAGATTCCTTCAATCTCTTTAGAAAGTTCACCAAGACCAAACTCAAGAGAATCAACTCTAGCAGCTAAAGCTTCGTCTGAACCACCTACAGGAATGAATTCTCCAGGAACATTGTCAACTATCTTACGAATCTGGATTCCATTCTCATAGAACATGTATTGGTAAACAACTTTAGCAGAACCTTCAGTTCCAATCTGTTGAACCATCAAGAACCCAATGTTGTTGATTGTTCCATTGAATAGTGGAGTTGTATCAGTAGTTACAGCAGAAGCAGCAAGAGCACTAGCAGCACTTTCAAATGTAGGGAATGAACCTAAGTTCTTTATGTTCAAGTCACTTGGGTCTTCTCCATCAATGATAGCTTGATAGATTTGTTGGTAGACTGCTACAGGAATATTAGATATTGGACAGTAAGGAGTAGGCAACTCACTAGTGTCCATGGTTTTCTTCAGTAATGAAGCAGGAATTGTAGATATCACTATAATATTGTGTTTTATTATATGCAATATCTATTGAGGAAAGGAAGAATTTTCCAGTTGGATTTGTCTTAGATTAGCTCCTCTGATTGAATTCTCAAAGTTCAGAAATGGTATCCATTTCCAAAGGTAATAATCTATAAGCCTAGCATTAGAGATAAGTTTCTTATCATACTTCCTATAAACAAAAGATGTTTCTGGAATCTTGTACTTGTTAGAGATATAAGAGAGGAATTTGTTTCTTCTTTCTTTGTTTATGAAAAGAGAGCCAATGACTTGTGATACTGCTGGTTCTTTCTTCTTAAGCTTAGCTGGAAGTTCTTTCTCAAAGAAAACTGGGTCTAAAGAATAAAGTTCATCTAGTATACGTGCACGTGTGCTATTCAATATAAGATTGAAGTTGAAACCAAGGACATAGTTGCCTAGTGAACCTATACAAAGGCATAATGGAATAGCATCTATAAAAGTGTTGTTGCCTGCGGTGACTGCTAGAGTTCCATTGTACTTGAAAGTATAGAACATTCCAGGAATAAAGTTGTTAGTGTTCAGATAAGGTTCCATAGAGTACCACTCAAGCTCTTTAGCAAACTGAGCAGGATTGCTAGGAGTAATGTCTAGCTTGTCATTCACTAGGTACTCAAGAGCTTTAGCTTCATTAGAAGCTCTGTCACTGTTTGTATAAAATCTGTAAAAACCTTCCATAGAATGTAAATTAGTGTTAAATCCTGCAAAAAATAGACCGAATAATTGTACAGGTTCAACAGAAATATGTATCTTTGCTATGTAATCAAAATCAAATTTAAAATTGAAACTTAAAAACTTAGGAATTATGAAAACAACATTCAACTCAGCTAATCAAAACGTTAAGAACTTGTTTGCAAAGACTTTGACTTCTGTAACTTTGCTTGACTCAATGAAACTTTTCTTTGCAACGAACCGTGACACTTTTAAGATTACTCGTAAGACAGGTGCTAAAAACTTGTATGACAGAATCTTCGTTCACATCATGAAGACTATACCTACCTTATCAAACCCATATACGCTTTCTAAGCAACTCGAAGCCTATGGCATTAAAAACTATACTGACTTAGCAACTTTGTTCCTGGAACGTTCAGATGACTTCCTAGAAGCTAATTTCAAGCTCAAATGTATCCATGAACTTTCTGACTCTAAATTGGATGCGATGTCATTAGCAGGAAGAGCTTTCATCAAAGAACATGGTAAAGGTCGTGAGTTGACATCTGACTTTGAACCAGAAGAAGATGAAGATGAAGAAGTAAGAACAATTGTTGTTCGCTCAAAATATGGAAATGGTCCTATTCTTTCTTACACTTACAGAGGTGTCATTAAGAACAACTCACTGAGTGCTATCAAAGCTGCTTACTACTATGAAACTAAGGTTTCTTATTTCGAAGCAAGACCTATCCTTCTGAACTCTTGGCTGAAACTGGACGATGCTCACAAGAATGCAACATGCCCACTTGTTGATGGTGATTCAGACTTGAGAGAAATTAACTATTAATTAGACCCTTAAAGGCGATTTCATAATAACTACTTTTAATTGATAAAGAAAAAATTCATCATTTTTTAAATTTTTAAATTAAAATTTTAAAAGAGCCACTGCTTGTGAAAGTAGTGGCTCTTCATTTCTATTTACTTTTGATTCTAGTTATTATCTGTCTAGTATCTGCTTTGATAACAGTCTTCATTTGTTTCTTTATTTCAGACCATTCAGGTTTCTGCTGAGCTTTGAGGTTAGCTATCTGAGTTTCTATCTGCTTGTTCTGATTAAGTAAGTTAGCATTGTTGGTTTCAAGCTGTGCAATCATCAAGTCAGCTACATTAGGAATTGTGTTCTCTATCTTTGAAATCTGGTTTTCAAACTGGTCTCTCACAGCTTTAAGAGCCATAAGTATAGGAACTAAAGCTGTAGAGTTGTCTTGACCTGCATTGACGTAGATTATCATTGGGAAGAATGTTATTCCTCTAATACCAAGACCAATCACCATAAGAACATCTCCTTTGACTACTGTGAATGGTGTGTAGATTCCTGGTAATGGTATAGGAATCCCTAAGATGACTAATCCAGTAGCTAAGAAAGGAATGCTTGCTAATGTTGCTAGACCACAATACTTGAGCCAGTACCTGATGTCTGTTATAGGAATGTCTGTCAATCCAGAAAACTTGTCATCAGTTGTGTCAGGTATCAAGTCAGGACTGTTCAGGGCATCTTCGGCATTGACTCCACCTCCGTTAAGGATTCCATCAATTCTTTTCTTCAAATCTGCTTCATTAGGCTCATTATAGACATAGTTGTCTGGATTTATGCCAGCATCTATAGAATTGTCAGAACCTTTCTTGAGTGACTTCAAGTAAGCATCTATGTTAGAGAACTTGAAAAGCTTGTAAGTAGTTCCATCAACAACAATGTCAATGCTAGGTGGCCATTCAGCTTGTATCTCAGAAAGGTTCTCGGTCCTCTTTATCAAAGAAGTTATGTCAACTTTGTTATATAAAGCCATCTTCTCTTTGAAGAAGTCTTCAAGCTCTTGTCTTTCTTTCTTGACTAAGTCTAGTATCTCAACATTAGAGTACTGGTAATAATATTCTGTAGAATACCTATTTCTATAAGGATTCTTGTTCTTCTCTCTGCGTTTCAAAAGTAAGAAAAGGTTTGTAGCAGCATAGACTTTCTTATAGAGAGAATAATCACTGATGGTCATATCAGAAGTTATTATCTCTTGGACCGCACTGAACTTGTCTGTATTGGCAATCTTTCTAAAAGCTCGGTCTAACTCTTCATATCTGAGGGATGAACCTATTTCTCGGAGGTTCTTGTTGACTTTTTCTTTTATAGTCTCCCATGAATATCCTTCAATCTGCTCTCTTCTGTATATGATGTTCTCTAGGACTCTGTAATAGTCAAAGATGCATTCCTCTTCTTCAGTGAACTGCAACATAGCAATAAGGTCTGCATAATAAGTCTCTCCTAAATACCTAGCATCAGAATAGTTATCATAACATTTAGTAAGAGGCCTGCTGTCTTTCATATTGTAGAGGTCTATGATTCCATTTCTAGCTTTAGACCAGTTGTGCTTGCCCCACATGAAATCTTTTCTCAAATTCAGAATCTCATCACTAAGAGCTTTAAGCTTATAATGGTCTCCTTCTGTAGCCTTGATTCTTTTCTCGGAATCTAGTTCTTGAATCTCATAATTGAAATTGTTGACTGTATCTTCATAATGTTCTATAAAATCTTTATAGACATCATCATAAGCATCAGGATGATTGTTGTTGTCTACCCAACTAGGATTTATGAAGAGACCTAACATGTATGAAGGCTCTACATAATAAGTCTTCCTAGCAATGATGTTAGGCAATACAGAATAGACCATATACTCATAGAGAAGCCTGTATATGCAATTCTCTTTCTTGAAATCATTGTTGAGGTCTTCAACTATAGAAGAGTCTACTACACCTTGGACACCACTTTCATAACAGTCTATGATGATATGTCGGTCACACACATCTTTTCTGATTCTAGCAAAGTCTCCAGTACATGGGTCTTTTCTGATGACTCCTTTACTGAATATGCTCTTTACAGGAACCATCTTTTCATATTGTTGACATGTTGCAAGGACTTTATCTTGATAGACTACATCTCCTGGCTGACACTCCCATTTGTAAGGCTCTGCAGGATACTTGCAACATTCATCATCAAACTCTATGATGGCATGAAGGCAGTTTGCATTAGCATCTTTATCAGAATCGTCACCATTCAAGATGTCATTAAGGTTCTTTCTAGAAGGTGGAATCAGATAACACAAAGAGTTCTCTTGGCCTTCTGTATTCTGAGCATACTTAGAGTCAGAATATGAAGAACCATTCTGGAAATCTTTAGATTTCATTCTCTCTTGGTCTTTCTTTATGACTCTGAGAAGTTGAGAAGGCTCTACATAACATAATGAAGAATCATAAGGGTCTACATACTCTTGAGGATAAAGCTTACAGTCTCCTATAGTGACCTTGTAGTCATCTGGATTAGTACTGTCTTTATAGACTTCAGATACAGTAGGGTCTTGGTTTATAGAAGTATCTTTAGGTCTAAGCTGGACACCTTTGTTCATAGCATTGATGCCTTGCAAAGCACCTACTTGGTTGTTAGAAGTTTCTTTAAGCGACCCATGGTTTATAATGTAGTTCTGTATGAGAACTGTAAGAGAAAGAATAAGAGGTAACATCTGGTTTATCAGAGCAAGAACTCTCTTGACCTGAGCTGACTTCATCTGTTCTAATTTCTCATCATTGAATGTAAAGACATCTTTGATTTTTTGGAAAGCATCAGCTGTTTCCTGCCAAAGTTCATATCCAGCATTCCAGAGTTGCGAGAATGTACTTAGCGCCTCTTCTAGGGCATCTTTTATCACAAGGAGTATAAAACCATTGACGAACTGTTTTGGTTGCGCCTTGAGCCATTCTACGATTTCTTTTTTCTTCTGTTCTTTAGCTTCCTCTGAAGTAGCATTCTTATATTGGACATAGATTCTATAGCCTTTGTTGCAAGCATAAGCTATTTCTTGTAAAGAAGGTTCTATTGTATCAATGATTGCTTGTATTTCAGCCTTGACCATGCTTATCAGCTCTTCTTTAATAGAGTTGATGACATTAGGAACTGAATTGACCATCTCATTCAATTCAGTCTTGACTTGTCTCTTAGTTTCATTCCACTTGTCTTTAGCCAGTTGTTTAACTGACTTCATAAGAGACTTGACAATCTTACGGTTCTTCTTAAGTTTACAAGAGTTACTCATGCTCTATGTATTTTGCCATAGTCAAACTCTGGAATCCCTAAAAGTTTCTCTTTTAAGTACATAGTCTTAAGACACCAGTAAGAGTCAACTATATCATCAATACCTGGATAATAGTTTTTAGTCTTAATAAGAGTTCCATCTGCTACTTTGTTCTTAAAGTCTGAATCATTGATGAACTCTTCAGCACAGAAGGCTTTAATCATACAAGTCTTGTCTTTAATACATTCTTTCTTAGCACAACCTGCAATAGACTTGATAGAGATAGGTGAATATGTGAATATGTTTGTGATGTTGATATGCTCATAAAGCTTTGCTAAGAAGACACCTTTATTAGAAGCAAGGTTAAGTGCAGCATCACCGGAAGAAGAGAAAGCAAGACCTTCAGAAGAAAGCCAACAGTCACTAGGTTCAAAATCTTTGTCAGAAAAAAGATGCTGGTCTAAAGTGTCTAAGATTAAGTTAGAAAGCTCAATAGAACGTTTAGTATGTTCTTTAGCTAAAGAAGACACTGAAAGTTTTGTAGTGTCGACAATACCAAGGTCACGATTGATACAAGTAACATCTTTAATATTGGCATATGCTTGAATGTCTTTCTTTTTTAAAGACAGGGGGAAAAAGAAGAAATGAAAGAAACCTTTGAAATATAGTGTAATTGCTGGTTTATTAATACTATAGTCAATTCCCACAAATGAACGCATGATGATGAGGTTCAATTTTTAATTATAGAGGAATTATTAAAATCGATTGACAAATCCAAATAGTTATTTTCAGATTAACTTTAGTTTCTTTTTGAAATGAAATCTCAACTTTTAGTTTCATTTTGAAAGCTTCACTTTTGTAAATATTTTTTACTGGTACATCCCTAGTTTAATATTATATGATTGAACTAGAAAAACGATTAAATTCAAAAATCTTTACAAAAATTGAGTCTTTGAAACAGTTATTTAACAAAATTTAACATTTAATTTTTTAGGGATAATCTCTTAAATCCTACCACTTTAAATTGAACCGTTATTTATAACGAGTATAAATTACATAGTTTTTTAATCAAATGCTTAATCGATTTTGGGAAAGCCCATATAAGAAATTGTGGATTTCCGGAACTTTAGGATTAAGGAAAAGATTTTTAGATTTTTGATAGAAATTTCTATTTTCTTCTTTTAAAGGGGCAGGGGGAAAATTTTAAAATGACAAGGTGACATTCTGACTATCGAGCATTATATACTGGAATGAAACCTAGAAGGAACAAGGACCAAAATTCAGTTCGAGCGGATTTACATTTTGGATTTGCTTGGGTTTTTCTTCATAAATACATTATCAACATGTCATGTTAGAAAATGTCAAGTTATAACAATCTTTTTAAAAGCTATTTCGATAACACTGGAACTAAATACCAAAGTACTCCAATTGTATGTGAGAGTGCTGCAAACAATGGCAAGGACCTGTCTTTCAACATCAATAATTCTGAAGGTCAGATTACTGACAACAGAAATGTTATCTCTTCTATAGACTTGAGTGACATTCATTATCCTTTATCTGAATATGCCACTCAAAGTAAAGTTCTCATGCCATATACATCATATTTGTTGAGTGGCAATGTCAATGGTCTTGCTTATGCTACCCAATATTTCAAAGTATGTTTTGAAGTAGAGAGCTGTGGTGGATGGGAAGGTTATGTCAATGCTCAGTTCAACCTTTCTCATATCTGTAATTTCAGGCAAACTACGACCAGATTCGAAATCTTTAGAGAGATGGGTGACACAACTTCTGTAATCCAGATTATACAGAAATTACTTAACAAGCAAAAGTTGCCTATTCAGGTTGATGTCATCAAGAAACAAGAACCAAATGGAGAAAGTCATGAGTTCATTACTTTCAGTAGCACTCAGTTAGGATATGAGTTTATTGTAAGTGACTTGAGACTGATTCCTATTTACCAAGATGAAGATTTTCCTGACTCACCTTTTGTCACTGATGAAGTTAAGTTCACTGGTGAAGGTGATACTGATATTAGTGATTTCTTTCCTGATGGAGAAGTTGATTGTGAAGTCATTAATAAAATTGTTAATAGCATTGTGAACAAGACAGAGCTTGATGAAGACTTTGAAGACCAATGGAGAGAGCTCATCTATTTCATGAGTGGATATTCACCTGATGTGCACAAGCTCTTTGAGATATTCCCATGGAGAGTTTATCCACAGAAGTATCCTAATGGTGCTATGGGTGGTCTTGTCATGAAAGTTGAGTATCCTAAGAATGTAGATTCTAGTGTGAGAGCTCTCAAAGTCAACCATATCAAAGACTGTATATCAATATACAATCCAGTGACATTGACTGAAGATGCTTCTTTAGTGAATGATTGTGTAGCTGACATGTTTGATGACTGGCATACACCTACAGTCCATGACAGAGTTCTGTTCCAGAAGTTCAATTATACCGTAAGAGCTTCATATATCAATCCTGAAGAGAATGACAATCATGATTGGATGGATGGAGGTGTCTATGTTCATAGTGAAGTAAGCGATAATGTCGAAGATGATGGTTGGGTTTCTGGTACAAGAGCCCTTGACATCAGAGGAAGAAATCCATATCCAACAATTTGTACTAGGAACTATGTGAGCAACAAGAGCTATGAGCATGATGAAGAAGACTGGTGTGGTGAAAGTCCTATGCCATTTGGAGATGACTTGTACTGGGCTGATGGGCATGTTGACACTCAAGACTTCATAGGAATGTATGGGTATTTGAACCATGTCCATAAGAACAATGACTGGATTAATGTTGGACAGTTCTATTCTATATTAGGTCAGCAAGATTCTGAAGACAACAATATAAGAAATCTGGTTCCAAGTGCTTTCATATTCAATCCTAATCCATACCCGGTCAAGATAAACTACATGATATTCAGCTAAGAACTATGAGAAAATTGAACGAAGACTTTGATTTTGATGATAAAGCTATTGATAACTCTATAGATGATGACTTCAGAAAAAGTGTTGGTGAAGCAAAGATAAAAAGTGTCATCAATGATTTCTTAAAGTTCTATTATGAACTTAATATAAACAATAAGCTTGAATGTATGAGCAAGCTCTTTTCTTATTTTGGTCTTGATTATGAAATCAATGAAGAACCTTATAGCAAGACTTCAAGACAAGATAAGGTTTATCCTATGGCTAGTGTCAAGTACAATGGACAAGAAATCTTCAGAGTGAATACTGGTGAATCTAAATACAGAGTCATTACTGATACTGTAGCGAAAATTGCTAATTGGAAAGTCAAAGAAATTACCGGAAAGGATTTTGCTGATGTTTTTGGGAAGTCTTTCAATGATTACAAAAATCATTATTATAAAACTACAAGTAATCCTTTGAGTTTCCTTGATGAGTCTTTTGAATTTGATAATGATGATGCTATAAGCAAAGAGGTTGAAGCTAATGTAAAGATTTCTAGAATAAAGTCAGAGATTAAAGATTACTTTAGAGAATGGCATAAGTCATATAATGGTAAGCGAAAACCATTTATTGATTGGGCTGAGCAATTTGGATTCAATTTCTTTGAACACCCTAGAAGAATAGAAACTTATTGCTTGACTGATAAAGATGGAGACAATGCAGTTTTCATAAACCAAGCAGATATTTTTCTTAGTCCAGAATACAGTCTGTTTTTATTTTATCTTATAAAATATTCTATAAAACGTGATTATGGTTTTTTAATTCAGATTAGTGAGATGAAGAAAACATATGAAGAGATGATGAGGACAGAGTTCTCTAAAGTAAGTGAAGGTTTAGAGTTTGATGACAATAATATAGATGATAAGTTTGCTAAAGATGTCTCTAAGACTAAAGCTTTGACTGAAATTAGAGAGGCTAGAGAACAACTTCAAGATGAGTATGATTATGAAGTAGAGAAGAAAGGTTCTATACAAGAATGGGATAAAGGGTCTACTTATTTTACATCTCTTATGGACTTCATTGAGAATGACCTTGGATTGAAACATAAGATTCAGAACAGAAGAATTAAAGAGAATAGGATGGATGATGGTACAATCATCATTGACCTGATTGTCTATACTCCAAGAGACCATGAAGACATTGACTTCAATTTCTATGAAGAGTTTGATTTAGTAGAAGCTTGGGAAGATGACTATGAGCCTATAGTAAGATTTTATTTAGAGACATTTTTTTACAAACTGACTGGAACTTACTTTGAAGAAGAATATCCTGATACAGATATCTTGAAGATGAAGCTTAATGAAGATTTTGATTTTGAAGATGAAGACAAGATTGATGATGAGATGGCTAAAAGAGTACATGATATCAGTATAAGAGTTCAGAAAGAAAAAAGAGCTAGCGAAATCAAAAATAATTTGGATGCTAATAAACTTGTAAAAATTGTCAGATTAAAAGACTTCATTGAAGATATTTTTGGATTTACTTACTTATATGGAGTTGATAATGACTGGCATTTCCAAGTCTTTTATAAAGACAAACTTATATTAGACCTTGAAGAATGGATGGATACTGAAGATTTAATAAAAGCCATTATAGATGAATATGTAAATAATCCTGAAATTCCAGTTCATCCAGAAGAAGCTTTGAATGAAGGACTGCCATTTGGGGACCCACTTGGAGCAGGAAACTCTGAAGGAATCCAGAATAATGGAGACCCATTTTGTGAATACAAGCTCATGCCTCTTACATCTAACCTTAGTCAGAAAGACAAGCCTATCAGATTAGGAGAATTCCCAATCTATCCAGGAGTTTATGTGACTGGTAAATGCCCTATAGACAACGAGTTCCATTGGGGTTATGTCTATAGAATACTTAAGAATCCTGATTCTAGTATAGCTTGGGTCTATATCCTTACAGATGATACTAAAGAATTTATCAGGTTAGACCCAGACACTATAAGTCTTTCAACACCTATAGATGTAGTCAAGAAGAGATTAGCTGACCCATTCAAGAACTACTGGAAATGAAGTGAACTCGAAGGTGGTACTAGCAATGTAGTTTAAAGACATTTAAAAATATTTAAAATTGAAAGGTTCTTGATTAGGTTCAGGAACCTTTTTGTATTTTTGCACTAGAAACTTAAATGATTAGAACTATGGCTTTTGATTATAACAGTGATATTGATTTTGATAAAGGATTCTCAGAGAACTTGAGAAGAACTAAACTACAATCTGTAGTTAGGAAGAAAATCATTAATTGTGAAGATATGACATTTGATAACTTTTTTAGTGTCAATCATAATGATATCTGTGTCAATGACCACAATATTAAGACTAGTGTTTTCTTATGCAAGAATTTTAATCGTTCTTTCTATCCGGCAAATTTTGAATTAGAAAACTTTAAAGAGGTTGAACTCTTTGAGAACTATTTAGAATTGATATTCTTACTGTTGGAAGAATCTAAAGGACCTGATAGCATATCTTCAGCAGACCTGCCATTGCTTTATCTCTACATAGATGATAAAGATACAGAATGCAAAGCTTTAAAGAAGTTCATTTGGATTCTTATTAAGTATATTCATGAAGCTAATGACAAATTAAGAATTGACAATATCACTATTCCTCTAAAACTTGGCATGGTCACTAGTAGGTCTGGAATAGTAAAGTACTCATCCATATTAAGAGTAAACCTTTTCCGATATATTGATGCTAATCTGTCTTTTCGTGAGAAACCTGCTCGAGATGAAACTAGAATTTTACTTGGTAATGTCCGTTATATGATTTCTCAAATCACAAAGAGCAATAAGATGCAAGATGCTATGTCATTAAAAGCTTTTGAAGAATTCATTGCTCAAGAATTTACTGAAACTCTTGCTTAATCGAATATTGTTTTTCATCATATAGGTATTGAAAATTTCAAAAACATGTTTTGTAACATGATTGTAAAACATGTTTTGAATAAATAAGTAAAACCTAAACAAAAACAGATGACGAGAACAATTAAAGATTTGTTTGTAAAAGCTTTTAAAGCTATTAAGAAAAGTTGGCTTGAAGGTATGTACATTCAAGGTCAGAATTTGATGATGATGAACAATGCTTACCAAGGTAAGCCAACATGGTCTATTGGTTAAAATTCTCTTATAGATAGAGTGAATTCAAAAACTGGATTTAAACATGAATACTGAAGAACTTTATCATAAACTTTATTTTTTGAGAATGGAGTACAAAAGAGAATGGGATAATGGATTCAGCAGAAATGCTTTCTTTATCTTCCAGAAAATTAACCAAGTAGAAACTGAATTAGGATTGGAATTGACTAGACTTTAAGTTTAGTACATTTCCTTTCTTTTTAAAAAAGAATTTTTTAATCCTTTTTAGGATTGACTAGTATAAATCCAGAATTTAAAATTTAAAAAGAAAATGAAAAAATTCATTTACATCGTTGCTTTAGCTCTTACTTTGAGCTTTGTTACTTCTTGTGGTTCTAAGACTACTAAAGTTGAAACTGTTTCTGTACCTGCTGTAGAAGTGGTTGATTCAACTATTGTAGATACTTTGCTTGTTGATTCTACTACAGTAGATTCTATAATAGCTGAGTAATTGAAGTTCACAACCTTCAGAAGTAAAAGACTTGGGGATTTCTATCTCAAGCCTTTTTGGTTATAAATAGACTGATTCCAGAAACAAGTCTGAAAATGCTGTTGACTGATTTAAAACAATTTGTGATTGATGAGATTACTGTAGGTGGTGCTTTACCTTTGAAACTCTCTGACAAAGAACTTGAGCGTATCATCACTAATGAAACCGAAATGGTCTACAGTTTGTACAGGGAAGCGATTACGAATCGGTATGTCATCTTACCTTATAGTTTATTCAGGACAAGCACATTCCGCCAAAATAGGACGTTCCAGCTACCTTCTTGCGTAACAGGAATTGCAGACCTTAGAGAGATGAAATCGAATACAATGTTCTTTGGTCTTGAGACTGGTGACAGGGACATTACTTTTGAGAAAGCTCTTCAAGCCGACATATGGATGAACATAAATGGTGGAGACTTGATTGCAGCTAAGACTATTCAATGGTCTATGTGGGACCAGATGAAGAACTTCATCCTTAAAGATATCCAATTCAAGTTCAATCCGAATACTCACCGACTTCTGATATTAGGTCATGACCCTCAGAACAATGTCTTTATAAATATGTTTGTCAAAGTTCCAGACAATGAGTTGTGGGAAGACCCATGGGTTAAGAGGTTCATATGTGCTAAAGCTAAATCTCAGATGGCAAAGAATTTAGGTTTGTTTACCACAACTTTATTAGGTGGAACCCAAGTCAACTACCAGTTACTTCAGACAGAAGCAGAGAATGACTATAAAGAATGTAAAGAGTTCTTTGATAAGACAAATGTACCAGATTTTTTCTTAGACTTTCCTTAATTTGGTCATTATCACCCAGTTATACAAAATGTTAAAATGGATTCTTAGTTAATAGGAATCCATTTTTGCTATATAATGTATTGTTGATGTTCCACTTAAAACAAAAAATCATGAATGAATATAAGAAAAAATTATTCTCTGTAGCTTTAGATTTAGCTATACAAAACAATAAGTATAAAGTAGATACGATTGTTCCAAGCTATGTATGTCCTGGTTCTATAGCAAAAGAGTTTCTAGAGATTATAGTAAACCACTTTGACAATGAAGGTCAAGTTGTAGAGATTATCAATAAGTGTACTCAAGACATTCCATTTCATGAAAGAGGAAAAGAAGATTTCTACTTGATAACTTTAGCTGCAAAAGTTCTTAAAGAATATCTTTATATCAAAGTAGCCGAACATCATCCAATTATCAATAACTACAAGAATAGACCCTTCTTCACTGTCAAGCTTGACTTTATAGAAGGACCTCATGATTTAGAATATGTTTCTATAATCATGAATAATTTTGTTGACATTTTCTTTAATGACAATCTTAAAAAAGTTTGGGTCAAGTCATTAAAGACTTCTAACTTTTTAATCACATCTGAATTGATTAATCAATTTTATAAAGAGAATTTGATATACAATGCTATGATTGATGAAATCAAAAAGATGTTCAAAGATACAATATTTGACAACTTCTCGAAAGAGCAGCTTTTCAAATACCCAGATTTTATTCAATTTAAAAAAGCAAGCTATGTCTTATAAATATCAATTTCTTTCTAAGATAGAAGGTAAGAAAATTCTGTACATACCAATCATATCAATGAGAAGTTATGAAGACAATCTTTATGACTTGACTTGTGATGGTAATGTGAATAGATTCATATCAAACTTTCTTGATATTCCTAAAGATGTCAAGTATGAATGTTCTATTTTGTTACCTTCTAGTCTAAGTACAACACCAGAAAGTCAGGATTTGATAGAGAGATTTGTAAAAGAAACTGATAATAAAGTTTTCATTATCAATATGATAGCTTATCCAAAAGGTGGAGCTAGTCAGCTTAGAGATATGAATGGGGCTTTAGATATTTTCAAATATATCCAGACTGAATTTGAAAGCTATGATACTATCATCTATGAATCAAACATGCTTGGTGCCCTTATTGAAGGAGTAAAACCTAGATATGATTTCAAAACAATTTACTGGTGTCCAGTTTCAAAGACTACAGAAATCAATCCAGAGTTTTTGAGAAAGTATGAGAAAGTAGATTTAGAGTTAGTTACTAAGTCAGATACTACTTGGGTAGCTTCTGCAAATCAACTTGAGTATTTTCAAAATTATCTTAATAAGAATTGTAAACAGAAAGTTTACAATGTTAATCTGGTTACAAATCTTATAAATCCAAGACTTAAGATTTTTGAATTTAAAACCAATGCTTGGATTCTTTCACAAACAGATTATCTTATTTCAGAAGGCTATAAGCTGATATTCTTGCCTTTCAGACTTACTGATTCAGGTTATCATCTTAATACTATAGTGAATGATATCAAGACGGTCTCAAGGGCATTTGGAATCAAGATATGTGTGCTGTACTCAGACCCAAATGATTCTGGAGTCTTGGAAGAAGAATCTAAGAAAGCCGGTGATTTGATATTCAGAAAGATTCCTAAGTCTAGAGAAGTGTATTATACAATGTTAAGAGATGTAGATTGTATCATACCTTATCTTGATGATATGGACAATATTTTGCATGCTTCTGTCTTTGAGTTCATGCATTTTAACTCTAAAGTAATATACTTAAAAAACAAGTTCTATATCCTTAACAAGAAATATGAGATAAGTTCATTAAACGAATTTGAAGGAAGTCTTTATAAAGCTCTGTCTGAAAAGAAATCTAACTTATTCATCTTTGAAGGATTCGACCGTATTGGTAAAGATTCTATATTGGAAAGATATAAAGAAAGTTTTGATGCTATAAGAGGTCCAAGAGATAATGAAGTCTATATCCAACATCCTCAGAATCTACCTAATTATAGAGAAAGTCCTGAGAAGTTTGCTGCTTGGCTTCTAGATTATCTGAAAGAACAAGCAACTGACCTGATTAACATATCTAAGTGGGCTAACAATGTATTGATGACTAGGTTGTTTGTTTCTGATTATGTTTATGGTCATTTGTTCAATAGAGTCCAAGTTGCAGAGACAGTTAGAAGAACTTTATCTCGTTATTTTGAATTTCATAATGTAGTCATGTTATGGAAGAACTTTGATGAGTATGTCAAACGAGTAGATTCTGTAGAAGAGATTCTAGAATATGATGAAAAAGAATTCAACGAGATTCAGAATTTATATTTGAAAGCTTTGTCAATAGAAGAAGGAACTCATCATATAATTGATAACATTGACAATGACATGTCTAAAGAAGACATTTACAATATAGTCAACGAAAAAATTGAAAATTCACTATGGGAGTAAATCAGGAAATCACTCAAGAAAAGAAAATCAAAGAGATGTTCAAGCTTTTTTTTGACCTTAAAGAAAGCAAAGAGTTCAAAGAACTATTCAAGTACAAGAATGAGATATTAAAAAATGGTATTATATTTTCAGGTATAGGCAAGAATTGGTATATTTGCGAAAAAATTACTAAAACATTTTTGTCTATGGGAATTAAAGCTCAGTCACTTGACCCTATACATGCACTACATGGAGACCTTGGCATGGTTACAAACCAAGTCATAATCTTCATTTCTCGAAGCGGAACTACTGAAGAGCTTATCAATTTAGCTAAGGTCCTTCAAGGTCTTAAGAGAAACAATATCAAGAGTCCTATCACTGTAGGTTTCTTCTTGAACAACAAGTTGCCTTATAAGGATTTGTTTGACCATCTTATTGTTCCTAGTAAAAAGTTTCCACCAGAAAAGATTTATGAGTTTGATTCTAAGAACTTAGTGCCATCTTTGTCAATCAATATCCTGCAACTGCTTCTAGATGATTTTGGCATTGAAATTTTTGAGTCAGAACCTAATCTTGTTGAAGGTTACAAATATAATCATATGGGTGGAGCCAATGGAAAGAAACTTGGTTCTGACAAACTTCTTAAAAAATTCGAAGGATGAATTCAGTAAAAAATTTAGTTATTTTAGCAGGAGGAAAGAATACTCGTTTCAAAGAGATGAGTATCTTTCCAAAAATATTATTACCATTTGAAGATGAAGACAGTATCTTGACTTATAATGTCAAGATGTGTGAGAAACTTGGATTGACTCCATATTTAGTAATCAATAAAGATTATAAGAATATGGTCAGAGATTATGTCAAGAACAACCATCTTAATATTAGTATTATAGTATCATCAAATACAAATGGCTCTGCAAACACAATCAAAGAAGTTAAGAAAGAGTTGCCAAAGACTAATACATTGTTAGTATGGTCTGATTTAATATTAGACCAAGAGGGTTTTGAAATTCTTATAGACAGATTGAAAACTAAAAGTTCAACTCAACAAGTTATAGTAACTCGTAGAGGAAATTATAGATTTAGAACAACTAGTGTGAATGGATTTACTGAAGTTCTTCCAACCGGAACTAATCCAGACAGTGTTTGTGGAAATATTCCAGGAATTTACTATTACAGTAAGATTCTGTCATTTGGGTATGATGAAGAATTACATCCAAATATGGATTATGTAGAGTACTTAGCATTGGTAGCAGATGATAAGATTACTCTTGGAAGTATTCCTTGGCATGGCTGTTTGACTGAATTCAGAGACTTAGAAGTTTATAAAGAGTATTATCTGAAGAACATAGTAATTCCAAAGATGAAGACAAGATATTTCAATCATATAGACCTTAATGAAGAAAAACATCTTGTCAAATCTTGTTGTAACAAAGACTTCAATCATCTCATAGAGAAAGAGATTGAGTGGTACTCTAAAGTAAAAGACAAGAACTTGAAGTGTATTCCTAAAATTTTTGATATGAATCCAAAGGAACACTATATCGAGATGGAATATCTAGATGGATATGTTCCTGTTCATAGATACCTTTCTCAAGAAAAGGATAAGAGAAGACTTAAAGAGTTCTTTGATTTGTATTTCAAGGCAATTGAAGAACTTCATAATACTCAAGTCAAAGAAGTAGCAAAAGATGATGTTTGCCAGGATTGTACTAAAGAGTTCTATACTAAAGTGTTAGACCGATGTGACAAGATTTCTGGAATGATAGTCAATTATGACAGAGAGAAACTTGCAGAACTTCTTAAGAAAGCAAACCAGATTATCTTAGAAGAAGTCTTAGTCAAGAACTATCCATATGGCAAGTACTATTTCACTCATGGTGACCTAAATGGCTCTAATGTTCTTTATAATGAAGAAACTAAAGATATCAAGTTCATAGACCCAAGAGGATATTTTGGTGAGACTAAGATGTTAGGTCTTAAAGAATATGATTACGCTAAGGTCTTGTACTGTCTTCTTGGATATGACCAATTCAATGATGGCAAGTGTGTCTATACAAAATCTTGGTATCATGCACCTACTAAGCTTATAAAGTTTGGAGACCATATTCCTAAAGAGTTATACAAACCGATTTATCGGATTATGGTAGGCATCATCTATATTGCTTTAGCACAATATATTTCTCAAGACATCTTCAAAGTGAACATTGCTTATGATTTTGGATTTGATATGCTGACTTCAACTATTGAAGATTACGAATTGAACCAAGAATATGAACGATATTTAAAAGAAACTGAAAAATGACATTTGACAAAGAAAACTGGAAACTTGTTTTTAAAGACTATCTGTGGAAACCACTTTTGCAAGACACAAGTGTTCCATATGCTAACATGAAAAAGATTATAGTGTCTGATTGTGATGGAGTTCTTACAGATGGAACTTCTGAGATTGGATATGACACTTGTGGAAATATCAGAAAGATTTCAAAGACATATGGAGCTTATGACAAAGAAGCTCTTAGATTCATGCAGAAACTTAATTGGGACTTCACATTTGTTTCTGATGATATTGAAGGCTTTCCTATAACAAAATACAGAATAAACACATGGTCTGCTAATGTTGAAGTTCTGAATAGAGATTCAGAAAGTAGAAAAGACTTGATTGACTACTATAAGCATAAAGGATATGAGATTGTCATATTCATTGGTGATTCAGTTACTGACTTAGAAGTTCTTTATAGTAAAGGTCTAAGTGCTTTTTATACACCACATAATGCTAGTTGGATAGCTAAGAATCATCCTCAAGTTATATGTCCTACAAGTAGGATAGGTGGTCAAGGAGCTTTTGCTGAGATTCTTTATCGAATCCATTTGGATTATAAAGAAAATCATGGAACTTCAGACAATCGTTTTAGTGAACCTCAATAGAAACTTTAACTATAGAAATTAGGAAGGAATATGATTAACAGATTTAAAGTAGGCTGTAACTTTGATTTAGCTTTAATTGACAAGTGCAAAGAACTGAATGAGAAATATAAAGATAAAGGTCGTATTGTAGAATTCTTTGGTTCTGATTATGACCATCAAGAATTGACAGCAAGACCTGGTTTTCGTCTTCAAAAGATAACTAAAGAGTATTTTGAAGAGTACATCAAGAAATCTTTAGAAGCTGGTATTGTGTTTAACTATGTAATGAACAGTCCGTTCCCATATCTGACTAAAGAAGAGCTTGTCAATCATAAAGAAGAAATTCAAGAATATGTCAAATGGTTAGAGTCAATTGGAGTTTACAGAATCACAATTGCAAATCCATTAATGGCTTTGATTATCAGAGAAGTTTCTAATATTGAACTTGAGGTAAGTACTATTTTGAATATTGAGACGGTAACTCAACTCAAGTATTATCATGATACATTTAAGATTAATAAGTTTTGTTGTTCAGTAAATAAGAACCGAGACTTTAAGTTCTTGAAAAATGCTGCTAAGTACTGTAATGAGAATGGATTGATATTCGAACTTTTGGTGAATGAATTATGCTATGTAAGTGGAAATGACCACTCTGCAACAGCTTGTCCATTCAGACAATCTTGTTATATGTGTCATGCTGGTAATAGAACTAAAGAGCAAGCTTTGTTATATAACAACTATCCAATGGGATATTGCATGGGAGCTAGAAATGGTGTAGAAGAAGGTTGGTTGAAATCAAGATGGATTCGCCCAGAAGACTTGCATTATTATAATGATATAGGTTTAGATTATTTTAAAGTTTCTGGTAGAACCGGTACTACTGAATATATTTCTACAGTTATTGAAGCTTATATGTCTCAGAAATTTGAAGGTAATTTACTGAATATATGGAAACCACTTGAAACCATATACAATGATAAAAAGGAATCTGAACACAAATTAGTTGATTATATTCCAAATGACAAGTTGGATGGATTCTTGAAACATTGGGTAGATAATCCAACCTTTGAATGTGGAAATGAAATTTGTGGACAAACATGTAAGTACTGTAAAGAGTACTATGAGAAAAATATCAAAGCTAATTCATAAAATCTCTGTTTAAAAATGTTAAAATCCTGGTAAGTTGTGAAACTTATCAGGATTTTTTGTATATTTGCAGTATAGAAAATAAAAATGAAGTGATATGTTGAATTTTGATAATGATAATAATCTTGAAGATAGAAAATTCTATTTGGATTTAGAATCTCTGAAATTGAGAAAGTTTTTAGAGAAAGAAATCAATTATGGAATTTTTGGAACTTCTGCTCCTACTGTCTCGATTAAACAATATTATGATGAAAATAAGAAGGATTACAAATTGATGTTATTGTTAGATTCTTCAAATTCAATATATGAAGAGGTTTCAAAATTAGTTATTATCAAAAGAGCAAATGAATTTGCTGAAGAGTTAAAAGATGCCTTTAGTGAAGTTGGTCTTGTCATATCAGACATTATTGATTTAGATGTTCGGTTTACTGAAGATGAATTAAGCTTCTTCTTACCAGATAAGATAAAATGCAATAAAATGAATATCAATTATTTTACTGGAGCTAGTAAAAATACTAAGAGCACTTCACTATCATTTTTAGAAAACAAGGAACTTAAGTTCTATACTATTAGTAGTCAAACTCCAAAAATGCACATCAATGCAGAAGTCATAACTGATTTTACTCCTAAATTTAAAATAGGTAATAATATCCATATTAAGCTAACTATATATGATGACCAATTACCTAGCACTATCGAAGAATATGAATCTATGTTTATGCCTTATGCTGAAATAACTGATAGTTTAATGATTGAGGTTAAACCAGACAAAGGATTTGATATCTGTGGTTCTTTACCTTATAGGTTTTCATTATATGATGCACTTGAATTTTATATCAGTCAAACCTATAGAACTACTCAAGGTTATTTCAACCAGGTTCATAATGACAAAGAACTTAGGAAAACATTGTTATTAGAAAATTTGATTAAACTATATAATAAGGTAAATGAGAAATGACACTAATTAGATTACCAAACAGTCCATAGGAGACATAAATAGAGCACAAAGCGAAAATATATTTTATATACAAATATGCGTGGTGTTCTTAAAACAAAATTTAAAGGAACGACTTACAAATTAGAAGGTAATGTTTTCAATATTAATGAATCAGCTAACACTTGCTCAATGAAATTGTCAGATGGTTCTGTTGAACATAATCTACCTTTCAATAAAGTTGACTTGATGAGTAATAGTGGAAGAAGTGCATTGCATGGTTCTAGACTTAATGAAGGAGTTTGGGGTGCTGCTGCAAGATTTCTTAAGGTTGCTTTCAAGAAAGTAGGTGGATATCTTCTTTCTTTCATCAATGGAAAAGTTGCCCCTGCTATTTCTCCTATCATAACAGCTTTGGCTTTTGATAAAGGTGAACTTAATTCAGGTATTGTAGTCATTCCTTCAGAATCTTCTAGAGATTTCGCCGCAGAACAAGGTATCAATATTGTTGGTGGTTCTGCTGATGACATTCAAGAAAATGAAGATGCCTTAGCAAATGATGTTGAGTCTATCAACAGCTTCTGGAATGAAGTTATGGCTAAAGAGAAATCTGGAGAAGATTTGAAAGAGAGTTTTAACCAGGTTCTTTTTGACAGACAAGAAAGAATCTATGAGTCTAAACTTGGCATTGCTGAAAAGCTTGGTGCCGCAAAATATTACCAATTGTTCGAAAAATATTCTCTTGAGGCTAATGAAGCCACAAATATGCCTAACAGAAACTATGACCAAGTAAAGAAAATGGTCATGAGAGCATATTATGAAAGAATCACTAAAGGTGATGATGCTAAAATGCGTCCTATTATGATTTGGGGAGCTCCTGGTATCGGTAAGACATCAATCATTAAGGATTTGATTCGTGAAATGAATGAGACCTTGAACTTCCGCGGTGCAATGATTGAAATTGATGCAACATCAATCAATCCTGATGACTTCAGTTTGCCTGCTATTGATGTTGACTCTAACGTTGCTAGAGATATTCCTAAGACTTGGTTCCCTGCTTACAAGGTTTCTCAAGACAAAGCTGAGAATGCTAAGTTAGATGCTATTGCAAATGGTGCTATAGGAGAAGATGATGACAGAGCTGCAGGTGGTATTATCTTTATCGATGAGTTCTCACGTATCCGTAAAGCTACTATGCAGGTTCTTATGAAGTTGGTTGACCAACGTTCTATTAATGACTTGAAGCTTGGTTCTAAATGGCTGATTGTTTGTGCAGGAAACCGTGAAGAAGATATGGGTGGTGACTCAATCAACTGGCAGATGGCTTGGGGTTCTCGTTATATTAACGTCAACTATGTTCCTGATTTTGAACATTGGGTTGAATGGGCTCAAGAAGCTGGTGTTGAAAAAGATATCATCAAGTTCTTGAAACTTAACACTGGTCTTTGGTATGACTTGCAAATCAGAGATGAACAGACTAACTTTGCTAATCCTCGTACATGGAAATCTTTGTCTGATAATATCAAGGCTGAAAGAGACCTGAACAGAGCAATGGGCTTGAGAAACGTAGAACCTTCTGATGCTGACAAAGTTGCTCTTGCAGCTGATACTGTAGGTAACAGAGCTTCAACTGTTCTTCAAGGATACTACAAACTTCAAAGCAAGTTCAGTCCTGAAATGGCTAGAGATGTCTGGACACATGGTGATGAAGTAGATGTAACATTCAAGCTTGACCCACCTACAGTTCAAGGAGCATTTGAAACTATTTTGGATAATGCACCTGAAAATATCACTCAAGACAACATCAAGAAACTTTACGATTTTGTAGACAAAGTTCTTGTAGAAGCTAACAATGATGCTATGTTGAAAGCTCTTACTGATATGATTAACAGATATATCTTTGATAACTATTCTGGTAAGACATCAGTAAATGATATTGAAAAATGGATTCTTGCTGCTCATCAAAGAATTTCAGCTCGTCTGAAAGAACAAGGCAAGAGTGCTAGAGCTCAAAAACTTTAAAAAGTGTTTGAAGATGAAAGTCAAAAGATTTGATATCAAAAAAGAAGCATCCTCTATCAATGAGGATGCTATTTTTGGTGGTCAGAAGACTGCCAATCAAAAAGTGGCTGATTCTCCTAATGCTGTTCTTAATTCTGATGAAGCTGTTGTCATAGGTCCTGATGGGAAAACATACAACATGCAAGGAATCAAAGAGAATGTGAAGTTCATCTATACTGCTATAGTTAGAGAATATCCAGCACTCTCTTATTTCATTGCTATGCTTGAGCCTGTGTACACATTCGATGTTCCTACAATGGCTACTGATGGATTTAACATCTACATCAATCCATTCTTCTATGTCAAGCTTCAGTCTATTGCACCTTATCTAGCTCCAACATATGTAATCTTGCATGAGTTGTATCACAATCTTCTTTGTCATATGAAACGCGAGAAAGAAAGAGGTGGAGAATTTCCAAATCATAGAAAGTGCAATTATGCCCAAGATGAGGAAATCAACAATATTCTTGAAGAGCAAGACCCTGGATTCAAAGGTCTGACTGCTAAAATTGGTGGCATCTGTGACTATGAATATAAAGGAATGATATGGGAAGACATCTATCCTTTATTGAAGGATGAAGAGATGGAACAACCACCTACTCCAGGTAATGGTAAAGGAAACCAACAAGGTTCACAAGGCCAAATGGGCAATGGACAGAATCAGCAAAGTGGACAAGGAGAAGGTCAAGACCAGCAACAAAGTCAAGATGGTCAAGGACAAGGTCAGCAATCTCAAAGTCAACAAGGACAGCAAGGTCAAGGACAGCAAGGTGGTCAGATAGGACCTCAACAAGGTCAAGGAAATCAGATAAGTCCAGGAACTGGTGTACCTGACACTACTCAGCAAGGAAGATATTCTGATGTTCTTTCTAGAGCTGAAGGAGAAAAGATTGCACAGAGAGCTGGGAAACCTTATACTGATGAACAAAAGAATGAGAATGCTGATTCTATTTGGGAAAAAGCTATCTCAGGAGTAAATGGTCAAGAATTGTCTAGAATGCCTGCAGGACCTAATGGGACAGGATTGTACTCTGCTATCAAGAAAGTGATTGAGATGTTCAAGCCAGTCATGAACTGGAAGAAAGAGCTTGAGAAATATATGAATGAAGCTTTCTCTGAAGAAGATGTCAAGTTCCCTCAGAAGAAATACATCTCATCTGGAAGATACAAACGTTATGAGGATGAGGTTGAAGATGGTTTGAGAGATATCTGTGTGATGTTTGATGCTTCTGGTTCAGCTTGGAGAGGTGGATACCAAGAACAGTTCTTGACAGAGATAGACAGCATTCTGAAGAAAACTAAAGTTCAGTCAGGAGTAGTAGCACAGTTTGCTGATGGAGTTTCTAGAGAAGGAGTTTTCAACTTCAAGAGAAAATTACCTAGAGAAGCCTTCGAAATTAGAATTACCGGTGGTACTAACTATAACAAGGCACTTACCTGGGCTAATGATTACTTTAAGAAAAAACTTCCTGGTTGTGTGATTTGCATGACTGATGATGGTATTTTTGATGAAGACTTATCTAAAACACACTTCAAGTGGATGGATAAGAGATTGATTTGGGTAGTGATTGACTCTGGTAATGACCCTGAAAAAGTTAAGAAGAAAATACCTTATGGTAAAGTTCTTGTAATACCTGAAAAATTATTACCACATTAAAATAAAAAGAGGTCTGCTTTCAACAAGTGGACCTCTTCTTTTTTGGTAAGTAAATTATGCTATGTTAAGTGGTGAAATTACAAATAAAGATTAACTTGATAAGAATATGGTTGAATTGGAATTCTATAAACTCCAAGTAATTTTGGATAATAAGTATTTTCTGTATTATTCGTTGAATTTCTACACCTCATTTTAAATCCACCAGTCAAATATACTGATGCTATTTCTCCAATAGGCATTGTGTTCCATGTTAGTTCTAATACAGAACAATTCATTTTTTGAATTAGAACTTCAGTGCCTCCAATAGGAGTATTAGTCCATTCTTGGTTTATATTCATCAGCATCACTTTTGGAACTGCTTCAGTGATGTTGATAGTAATATCTCCACTATTTTTGAAAATATAATCTAATTTGTTGTATGGTTTGAATACATTAATAAATTGTTGTGGAGTATATGTGGCCCTATCTAATATCTGCACACTAGGAATCCTGTTTGCCATTTTATTATTTGTTATTTCTAATTACCTGGGATAAATATCCCAGGTACTAAATGTGATTTTACTCACTTACTTCCTTGTCTTTTTAATCTCTTTCCTAATCATTTTGGATTTTTTCTATAAAATCAATATTCATTAACTTTAAAATTTCCTACAGTGGTTTCAAAGATTTTATGCTATTATCATGGTGTTGACAATGATGGCTTCTTTAGTGGTGGTCTCGTCAAATACTTTTCAGAAATAATGTATCCAAATGCAGAAATAACTCTAAAGCCTTGGACTTACTCTAGAGACGAGCCTAAGTTGTCTAAGCTTATAGGTTATGACCAACTTTACTTAGTTGACTTACATTGGTCTAATGAGTTGATGTATACACTCTTTGAACATTATCATCAAGACTTCATTTGGATAGACCATCATATCTCTTCTATAGATGAGTTCTATAATTGGTTCCATAATCCAGAGAATATGGAAGTCAACAAGCATCTTGCATTTGCAGATGATGATTATAGAAAACCTGTTCATCTTACTGGTATCCAGTCATGTGAGTACTCAGCTTGTCGTAATGTCTATAGGTACTTCAAATATCTGATTCGTACAGAAGATTGTCCTTTGTTCCAATTAGCTGAATCTAGAAAGAATGAAATGACTATACCTTTAAAGTATGGTCTCGCTCCAAATGATTATAAGATTCCATTGTGGCTTTATTTCGTATCAACTTATGACAATTGGATGCGTTCTGAAGACAGAGAGTTCTGGGACACTTATCTTTTGAATTATGAGCAGTGGGCTAGAAACAGGTTCCATAATGCAGAAGAAGCTTACTATTATATTGATTGGTGGTTGAAGACTTTCAGAGATTTCAATATCATTCTTTACAACACTGATGAAGTCAATAAGAACATAGAGACTGGAAAGTTCTTGTTAGATTACCAGCAAGAGAAAGATGATAGAGATGCTAGAATCTCAGGATGGACTCAGATAGTCAAGACTGATGATGGTAGAGAATACAAAGCTTTTTTATTGAATACTCAAAGAAGAGGTTCTGCTATCTTCAAGAACATCAAAGATGTAGACACTTATGACTTGTTCATTCCTTTTTATAGAGACAAAGAGAAATGGAATTACTCATGTTATAGTTTTAAAGATGACATGTACATTCCAGGTTTGTATTTCAAAGGAGTTAAGTTCAATGGCCATGCTAAGGCTAGTGGATGCCAGTCTAAAGAATTTTTATTTGACTCTGAGATTTAAGAGAGAAACATAGATAGTTTGTTGTTAAGTTTAAATTTTGAAACATGTCTAAAGGGTTATATCCAGGAAATTTTTCTATTTTTCATGATGGTCATGCATCTATAGTTGAGAAGTGTCTTAAGATAAAAGACATTACTAAACTTCATATCATTATCTCAAATAAAGAAAGAGATGGAATAACTCCAGAGACCTCTTTTGCCTTTATATACTCTTTATATAAGAACAACCCTAGGGTCGAAGTTTCTATATCAGAAGATGCTAGTCCAATAAAGACTTGTTATGGAATTGTTGGCAATGCTGCTAAAGGTGATTTCTTTATGGTCTCTTCTGATAAAGGCAATGACTATGACAGAGTTGAACAATTTGTAGAAGCTTTTTCAGAACATGGACGTTACTATAATCCTAAGGTCCATGTTCTGAATTGCCCTATTAAAATAGATGCCCTTTGTTACAAAGACCGTTCTGATAGGTACAATGAAACTCCAATCTCTGCTTCTGTAGCTAGAAGAGATGTAAAGCTTGACAACTTTGAAAACTTCAAGACTAACTTCCAAAACATTATAGAAAAGTATGACATATCTGAGAAAAAAATTAGGACTCTATTTAACAAACTTAGAAATGAGATTAAGGTGGATGCTGTATCAGAGTCGACCTTACATCGAAATATTCAAAGCAAATACGGGAACGTTCTAGACTATCAAGAACTTAAAGAGGCTTTGATATTTGATGAAGAAGATAATTCTTTAGACCTTGATATGCTTAAGTACAGACAGAAAGAAAGAGTCTGCAACTTCTTTAATGTCCTAATTAGGATATTAGATAATGGCTTTATAAAAAATCAAAACATGACTATTTTTAGTCGTATATCAGAAAGTATTCTTGCTCCAGTCTTTTCTATAACCTATAGAAAATTCAGTAAAGGAAACAAATGGCTTAAGATATATTCAAATTTAGAGAACTATAAGATAGAACCTTTCAGAGAAGATGGTTCTTATAAAGATGAAGATGTCTTCAGAACTTTATGGTCTCAATTGACTGATTACGATTTAGCAGACTTTACCCAGAATGCTAAAGAATTCTTGTATAACTTGAAAAGAAAAGTCATGAATCTTTATACTCCAGAAGAAATTCCTGAAGGATTTTTGAAATTAAAGGAACTTCTGACTGAAATCATAGATGAAGGAGAACCGACTTTGAATGAGGCTTTTGACTTTGATAGTGAAGACCCTGATATAGACCAAGAAGTTTCTAGCAATCTTAATAACATCAAGAAAGACATCTTTTTGAAGAAAATCTTAGTAGGAGAAGAAAAACAGTACTCTGATGATTTGTTTTCTTCTTATAGAAATGGAGTCTATGTTGATACTGATTCGCCAGTCACTAAATTTGTTTTCAACAATTTCAATTTTCCTAATAATAGTCCTCAAATTATAATGTCTACTAATGCTCTTGTAGAAGAATGTAAGAAGTATGCTCTCGCAGCAATAAAAGAATATACAGTTCAAGCCATTAAAGACAAGCTTACTTGGAGATTCTTAATGCCTCATATCAAGTTTGAAGGATTCTTCAGAAAGGATGATGTTCTTCAATGTTGCAGATTGATAGCAGATTTCTATACTTGGTACAAATTACAGATACCTACTTGGATGGGTTCTATCTTTGGAATGCAATATCCTAGCATCTGGATTAAGTTTATTGATAGAGATGATGATTATGCTATGTATATTCAAGATAGAGAGTTTGATGAGTACTTCAAAGACCCAAATGCAGAGTTTGGGTTAGTACCAGTGAAGTTGAATGAAGCTTTTGATTTTGATAACTGAGAAGATTTTTAAAAATCAAATTTTTAAATCACAAATGGAGCTTTGTCATATAATCAATATGACAAAGCTCCATCTTACATATTACACTTCTTACTATGCTAACTACAAGAATATCCCAAAAGATTTCTTATGTGTAGGCATATCTAGGTTCGTCCCAGAGACATTTAAATATTCTAACTATAATAACTTCATCTGGAATAAAGACAATTTCCTAGCGCCGTCTATTCAACTCTTGTCTGATATCAAGAACAATAAGATAGATGAAGATGAATATTCAAAGAGGTATATTACTGAAGTTCTTTCAAGAGTTCAGTCTTATACTGGATTTGAAACTTTAGCTGAATGGTTAGTTTCTTTTGACAATGAATTAGCTCAACAACAGACTGAATGGAAAGCTGTAGTCTTTATGTGTTATGAAGTTCCTTCAGATTTTTGTCACAGGCATCTTCTCAGAAAACTTTTCAATAATTATTATAAAATCCCAATAGAAGAATTAGTGTTAAACAAAGTTAATGCAAAAACAACTAGTGCTCTTTTTTAGTACATTTGCAAAAAAAAAGAAAAATGATTGAAGAAAAAGAAAAAACAAATTTAGAACTTCAGATTGAAGACCTTAAGAAAAGAGGTTACTTTGACATACATGAAGTGCTTCCTAAAATATTTTGGGAAGTTGCTCATCATTATCTTTTTAGGGATACTAAGTTTGTATCTAAAGAAGAAAGATTCAAGTTTGCTAAAGACTATCTAGTGAACTCAGAGTTATTCAAAGAGATAGACATATATGGAGCATGGGATTATACTCCAGATGGTTCTGAAGAGACTGAACATTTTCCTGATTGGCAAGCTTCTTTCTCTTGTTCTATAAATCCTGAATGGCAGTATGGAATTTGGGTCAACTATGAAGCTAAAGAGAGGCCAGACCATCTTTATACTATCTTTGCTCAACACAAGTGGTGTATTGATAAGTTCAAACCTAGTTATTCAGAATTCTCTTATACTATAACATTAGGAGACGTCATTGACAATTGTGTTCTTGAAGAAAATGGTTCTTTATCTTACAACTTATATGACCTAGTCAAGTTCATAATAGGAACTTCTCATAGAGCTATTTCATATTGTTTTTATAGTGGAGCTTATTCTATTGGTCATAATTATTATAAGAAATATTGGTCTGACAGATTCTATTATACAGTTAAGAAACCTTTATACAATTGGTTTAAAGACAAAGCTTGTAGAACTCTTTGCAAAGTTCTTGTTTGGTATGGCAATAGGTCACCTTATGTAGAAAAGGTAGAGTTCAGTGCTTTACCTGAGAATTGGTATCCAAGATTTGATATTAATTATATTCTGAAAGACGGATTGTCTGATGATGACTATGCTTATCACTATCATAAGTACTATATAAAAGGACTTATGAAGAAAGACCTTTTTGATGAGATTCGGCAGAATTTTAGAAAGAGAGAACCAGATGGTTCTCTATCCAGACCATATTATTATGTTCCTATTGCTGAGTAAATGAATTCTTTAGAAGTTCTTAAAAATGATAAATATCCCAAAGCGCACAAATGCTTTAAAATAACATATGGCTTTAAACAATAAGAAAAAGATAACTGAGTCAGAAGACATTGTTGAACACAGTGCAGATTTAGTTTTTGAGATTTATACTTCTGATATAGCTAAACATGGTGGTTATACTGGAAGTTTCAATGCTTTGGCTAAAGAGATTTCTGACGCTGGTCTTCAGATTACTGGCAAAAGAGATTCTAATGGAACCAAAATGATTATCACTGCATCAGGACCTGAAGAATGTGAAGCTCTTGAATCAGTTCTTACCGATAATGGTTTAGAACCAGATTTCGTTGATTTTGTGATGAACAATCCTTTGCAACATGATGGAATGAATTTTGAACAAGCTGAAGAATCATTTGAAAGTGTTAAATCTCCTTTCCTTCGCTCTAAGATTTTGGAATCTGTTAAAGGCGATGGTTGTGGATGTGATAAGCTTGATGAAGGGTGGAAAGATTTCCGTCCAATGAACAAAGAAGGATATTCAAGATTTGGAAAGGTTCCTGAAATGTTTTCTATTGAGTTTAATAAAGAGTTATCTAAACAGGCCTCTATCTTATCTACTCAATCTGGAGCTGGTGACCTTAAGAAAACTCCATTGTCTATCAGTATGAGCAAAAAACTCATTAGAGATATTGTAGACATCTTAGCTAGAAAAATGTTCAAATGGATTCTTTCTTTAGGAAAGGATATGGATTCTAGAGATGTAGTAGCTTTACTTGATGATTCTAGAGCTTCTATGAAGATTGCTGATGCTGCATTACGTGACGTTGCTAGATTTGATAGAACTCCTTCTAAAGAAGAAATTGTAAGTGTTCGTGACTATGCTGATTCTGTTGTAGAAGATATGAAACAAGAATTACAGAAGACTGACAGATGGGTTCCTCGTCAATCTAAAGGTTATGATGATGAATATCCTGATTTCGTAGGTGAGTCTAGAGTTTTTGAATCATTCTCTAAAGCACAAAGAGAGAAAATGGCAGAAGAAGGTCTTGCTATGAAAGACGGTTCATTCCCTATTAGAAACAAGGCTGACTTGAAGAAAGCTATTCAATCTATTGGACGTGCTAAAGATGAAGCTAAGGCTAAAGCTTGGATTAAAAAACGTGCTAAAGCTTTAGGTTGCTCTGACATGATTCCAGAAGAATGGTCTAAGAAGAAAATTAATGAGTCTTACGAGGCTATGCCTGGTGAATACTATGTTCAGATTGTTCTTGAAGAATATGATGGACCTGAAGAAGAAGCTCTTTTGAAACAAATTTCTAGAGAAACTGGTCTTATACCTAAAGCAATCAGTGCTGATGGACTTAATAGTTCTGGATTCATTGTTGACAAACGTACTGCTGACAAGATTGCTAGAGCTTATGGTATTGATTCTCTTAATGTCTTCCAATTTGTAGATAGTAATGTTATGCAAACTGAAGATGGACAAGAAGTCTATGTTGATTTCATTTCTGAATCCAAGAAAGAAACTGGTTCTGAATTGAATGAAGGTTTTGGAGAGAATGTAGGCAACTACTATGTTCAGATTGTTCTTGAAGAATATGACGGTCCAGAAGCAATGGAAATGCTTGATAACATTGCTAAGAGATTTGCAATGAGTCCTGTAACAATTCAAGCTGATGGACTTATCAGTAGAGGTTTCATTACTGACCAAGCTACAGCTAACAGAATTGCAAGAACATATGGCTTAGAACCTGAAATGGTATTTGAGTTTGTTGACAATGATGTCATGCAAGCTACTACAGGTGAAGAAGTCTATATTGACTCTATTTCTGAATCTAAGAAACCTAAGACCACATTCAAAGAACTTTACGAAGCTAAGAAGGATAAAGAAGAAAAAGTTTGCTCTCCTTTTGGCAAAGTGAAAGTCAATGGAAAGAAACTTTGTGAATGTGGTAAAGGTGAACTTCGCCAGATGTTGCGTGAAGCTAAGCAAGAATTGAAGGAACTTAAGAAAAAAGAAAAATCTTTAGGTGAATCTGCTTCTAAAAGAGACAAGAACAAACTTGCTACTTCAATCAAGAAAGCTGAAAAACTTTGTGAAATCTTAGAAGAAGAAATCAAGTTCAATCCTAAAAAAGCAGGTGCTGTAAATGAAGCTCAGACACTTTGGGCTGAATTCACTAAGTGGGCTAAGCTTTATGAAGGTGAAGATGATGACAAAGAAGAGGAAGAAAAACCTGCAGATGAAGAAACCCCTGATGGTGACGAAGATTCTAAGAAAGAAGATGATGCCGAAGAAGCAGAACTTGAAGCTATTGTTCTTACTGTAAAAGATACTGAAAAAGTTAAGAAGAACCTTATCGATGCCGGTATCCCAGAAGAACATATTGAAGTTATTCCTGACAATGAAGAAGATGAAGAATCTAAGGATGGAAAACTTAGAATTGATGCTGATGATGCTTTGACACTTAAAGATTACTTGTCAGGTCTTGGTATTGACCTTGAAGAAGAAATCGGTGCTGAGATTGTAGATGATTCTAAAGCTGATGAAGAAGAACCTGAAGAAGGTGAAGACAAGAAAGATGATGACACCGTAGATGATTCTAATATTGAAGCAACTGCTGAAGATATCTTTGGTGAAAAATAAATCGTTTTAGATTTTAATTATATAAGTTAGTGAGGATGATTTAGTTTCATTCTCACTAATTTGTTTTTAGACATATGGACAAAAAAGAGAAATTAAATGATTTTGAGGAAGAGATGTTGTTTGGTGCTATCAGATATTACATGGGCAGACAGACAATTGTAAGTGCAACTTTCCCTGCAGGTTTTATTAGGGAACGAATCTATGAAAGAGTTTCAAGACATACATTAAGCATTATTATTAGAGACTTAGAAGACCATTTGAGAATGTTCAAGGCATTTGGTTCTCCGGAGATTGATGACAAATATTGGAAGAAGCTTCTTTCATTCTTAAAAGGATACTTGAATGGCTTCAGAGAAGTTCATTTGATTTCAGGTGAAATCTGTAAAGTCTTTGAAATTGATTTTCAGGACAGAGGTGAGCAAGTTCATAGAGTTTATCCTGTTGAAGAATACATTAATTATCCTGAAAGGGAAATAGAATTGTTAATTGAAAAAACTTTAGAAGAAAATGAAACAACATAGTGGTCTTTGGTGGTTCTTTGTATTTCCAATTGTAGACAAAATCAATGAAATCAAAGAGTATGGATTTAAGCTTTATCTGTTCAGAAGATTTGTCAAGTCCTGGCCTTCTGATAAGATTATCAGAAAGTTTGTCAATAAAGAATTCAAAATCATAGGTGAGAAAACACCTAAGGGATATAAAGATTGGTATGAGTATCTTGTAAAGACTAAGAACCAAGATTGGCTTAATACATATAAATTTAGTACATATGAACAAGAGAATGAGCTTAAGATGTGGTTCTATAAAGTTATGAAGCTGCACAACAACTCATATTGGTTCCCTGGAGATTCTTATGTGTACAGGTCTTGGGCTTGGATATCTTTACAATATGGATTCTCTTTCAATTTCAAACCTGACTTTGATAAAGCAACTTCAATTAATGACTTGCCTCATAAAGAAGCTTTATGGTACAAGATTCTGGCAAAGCTCTTTGATATGAATGAAGACTTTTAATTTTTGTTAATGGATTTCTGAAATATGGAATCCATTTTTGTTTTTAGAATATAATTTGCATGGCAGTAACTAAAGAAATAATCCAAGAACAATGTATGGAATGGGCTAAGAATCATTTTGGTTCTAACTTCCAATTCAGAAAATATCAGCTTGAGACTATAGTTGATTCAGTCTACAATGTTTTAGAACCTGACATAAAGTGCCAAGTAGTTGAAGCACCTACAGGTTCAGGCAAATCAAATGTAGCTATAGTCTCATGTGGTGTTCTCTGGTCTTATTATAAGAAACGTTCGTATATTCTAGCTAGTGACTTAGGACTTATAGACCAGTATGCTCGAGATTTTGAGAAGTACAATCTTAATTGGGGTGTCATAAAAGGTTCAGAGAACTATATGTGCATTATGAACAACATGTCATTCAAACAAGGAGATTGCAAGATTCATAACATCTCATATAAGACTCTTATGAATGATTTTGAAGCTTCTAAAGCTGGTTATGATTGTGCTGCAACTTGTGAATATATCATGGCTCGTAAAAGAGCTATGCAAGCTCCAGTCACACTCATGACCTATGCATTCTGGCTCATTCAAAGGAATTCTGTAGCACCTTTATATGCCGCTCAAGGAAGACCTGAAGAGGCTCCATTTGAAAAAAGAGATTTCATAGTTTGTGATGAGTGCCATAAGCTTGGAGAAATTGTACAGGAACAATATTCACCTAAGATAGATTCAGAGAACAATAATAAGATTCTAGAGTTACTTAGTTTTGCGCAGGCGAACGGATTGAGAACAAACTCAATAACTATATCGGATTTTAATAAAGCCGCCTATAACATCTCTATTTCGTCTGATAATGAGAAACTCTATGAGAATATCAAAGAATATACTAAGCTGACTCAGGTCCTTGCTAACATTAATACTTCTGTGACGAACATGTGTGTAAGGAATCCAAATCTTTATAATGATAAAGATGTTAGAAAGGTTCTTTATTTAGGTGACTTTGCTAAGACATTACATGATTCTTTGATTGACTACCTTTCACTGATTGACTTTATTGGAAAGGAATGTATAGTCAACAATTGTGACACTGCTGAGAAGATAAAGCTCAATTGCATCTATGAAGATTTTTTAGTCAAGAAGTATTTTCATGATGAATGTGGGAATGAGCTTTTGCTTTCTGCTACTATAGGCAATTCAGATATCTACTCAGCTAATATAGGAATCAAAAGATTGAATATAGTAGAACCTGAAAAGAGGTTCAGATTCAAGAAGATTCCTTCAACATTTGACTTTAGTAGAAGTCCAATTTATTTCTTGCCTAACTATAAGATGAGCTATAAAGAGAAGGATACTAACTTGCCTATAGTCAGTAATCTGATTTATACATTGTGTGACAAGCATATAAATGAAAGAGGAATTGTCCAGACAGGTTCATTTGCATTCAGCAATTATTTGTATGAGAAAGCACCTAAAGAAATCAGAAAGAGACTTCTCATATATAATGATTCGAAAATTAAAGGAGATTTGATATGGGAGTACAAGAACTCTAAGAACAAGATTCTTGTAGGGCCTTCTTTGACAACGGGCATATCATTGGATGATGACTTGTGTAGGTTCTTGATAGTAATGAAAGTTCCTTATTTGAGTTTAGGTGATAAGCTAGTAGCAGCTAAGATGAAGAACTCTCAGTTGTGGTATAGCAATCAGACAGTTATTAACCTTCAACAAGGTTTTGGACGTGGAATCAGGAATCCAAATGACTGGTGTATCAGTTATGTTCTGGATGGGTGCTTTAGTGATTTGTTAAGATTCAATTCTCATTTATTTGATAGAGAGATTTTAGATAGAATTGTTTATCTTCAATAGTAAATGGTATGGCTTTTGAATTTGATAAAGATAATATTGACAAAGACTTTGCTGACCAAGTAAATAGTATCAAGACAGAAATAAAGTTTGAAGATATCTTTTACCGCCCTTATAACAATAGTCAGCGATTCTCTTTAAGACAAGATGGTCCAATTTGGAATCATTTCTTTGGAGAAGAATCTGATATCAATAAGAAGAAATATGACATTTGGGCTGATGATTCTAAATATATCTCTTTACATTATCCAATTTATGATAGTTATATTCCATATCAGAAATATTATCATATTGATGACTTTATATCTTTCTATAACAATGTTTTAAATATTTTGTTAAAGTATCCAAATTATAAATTACTAAAGAAAGAACCTTTTTATTTCATGTATCAAGATTATTACTATAAAGACAGAAATAGTTTTGAGAAAGTATGTAAAAAGACTTTGCATATAACTCTAGAAATTCATGAAATAAAAGGTACAGCTAAGAAGTGGTTAGATGCTATATCAGGTCAAGAGATAGATGAATTTGATTACTTAATGGAAGTAGGTAAAAAGAAGAATAGTACCTTTGCTCAATATTTACAATCAACTTGGAACAATATTTAAACTATGGCATTTCAAGATTTTTTCGAAGATGATGACTTACAAGAAAGTATCTTAGATAAAGAGTTTGAAGACTCTTTGTCTGAGGTGAAAGCTCAAGTGCTCTTAGAAAAGTTCTTAGATTGCTACTATTCTAATTATCAGAGTTTCAAAGATGAATTTGACTATAAGAAACATGGTAATAGGATTTATGTATATCTTCATGATGGACCTGTAGTTTACTATGATATGGTTGAAAACAAGATAGGTCTTTCTAAAAAGAGAAGTCCTTACTACAATAAAGAATTACCAGAAGAGCTTAAAGAAATTGTCAGTGATGAGTTCATTCTGTTCAATGGCTTTAGCAATATTCTACGATAGATAATGATGTACTATAGTGTTTACTACCATGATAGAATTTAATACTAAACCATATAAAGTAAATGAAGATGTCCAGAGTGCATTGATGGATTCTGACCTTTTGTCTAAAGCCGCTCAGCTCGAAGCTAACAAAGTAGCTGCCAAGAAGATTCTGGATACTGCTACTAAGCAATATAATGACACTTGTCAGCAAATTGACCAACAGATGGTTCAGCTTATAAACACTCAAGCTCAACGTAATGGTCAGAAAGCTAAAGACAACACTAATAATCCTCAAGATGAGAAGATGAAGTCTATTAATGCTAAACCAGAAAATGAGTCTGAAGAATCTTTGAATGAAGATATTGAAGGTTCTGGATTGCATAAAGTATTGTTAGATACATTCTTACCTCAAGTTCTTGGACTTTCTTATAATGATAAGTATATTCAAAAAGTCATTAGTGCTAGTGGTCTTAGATGTTATAATGACAAGGACAATGGACTTACAGTAGTCCTTAGCAAACCAGAAGACTTGGGGACTTTATTCCAGATAATGGAAGACCAATACTTAGATGAAAGAGAGTATGAAGCTCCTATTCTTGAACAACTTCCAGGAGAGTTCACCAGAGCTTTCTATAGTGGCAATTACTAATCTTTAGTTAAAATAGTTTAAAAGAAAGACCTTAGATGAAACACTCTAAGGTCTTTTTTGTTATATTTGCAGTAAACAAAAATAGTGAAGTATGGATTTTGATATAGATGATATAGATGAAAGAACCAGACAATCGGTTTCTGATATGAAAGAATTTGTTTATTTCTGGAAGTTCTTCATGCATATTATAGATTTTCCTGATTATATCTTTAAGGAAGCATTAAACCCTAAATATTCAATCAAGAAAACTATACAGTCAGAACAGACTTTTGATAAATCTGGTCTTTCTGATAAAATAGAAACGCATACTATCTGGGCTTTGTATAATCATGGCAAACATTATTTGACTTATGATTCTATTGACAAAACCTTAGAAGTTACTTTTGAACTTTTAGACAAGCTAAGAGCTTATACTGTGGAAAGAAGCGGAAAAGTTAGAGAATTGTTATTCAAAAGAGCAAATGAGTATGGACTACCTTGATGACAACATAATAGATAAAGAATTTGAGAATTCAGTCAAGATGTTTTCCTATGAGAAGAGAGGACTTGAGTTCTTAAAAGCCTATAAAGTCTATGTTATTGATAATGTTCCGGGTTATTCTAAGCTTTGGAAGAATTTTAGTTGGGACCTTGCCTTCTATAGAATTAAGATTATTGACAAAGAAAATCATCTGTTTTGTTATAATCAAAGTTCATTAGGCAGAGCATTTACTATCAATTTTGTAAAAGATATAGTGACAGTCAATCACCATTATGATTTTGTAGGTCAAGAGTTTTTAACTACCGAACATTTAACTAAATTGTGGAGGATTTTACAATGCTAGATTTTGAAAAGGATAAAGATATTTTAGATAAGGACCAATTGCATAAGTATGCTTCAACAATCCAGTATTACAATGCAATGGTTCAAATGTGGAAAACTTTTGTTGATAGAAAATTTGAGTTGAATCAATCTAGTCTTGAAAAGATGTTGATGTTAAAAATTGATTGCCAAACTATCTCAGTTCTTCACAAAGATACAATGACCGTTTCTTTAGACAAAGAAAAGAAAGTTTATACTTTAATCTATGGAGCTCAAAGCAATGCTTTAATTTCTTTTGATGAACTGAACAAAAGCTGGAATTTACATAATTTCTTTACATCTTTATTTTCAGAATATTGGTCGAAAGTTTCATTAGATGATGTTCACTATAAAATCAAACAAATTTTTGAAGACTATGGCATTAGAACACACATACAATGATTTTGATTTTGATAAAGACTTTAAAGACAATTTGTCTCAAGTCAAATGTCAGAAGCTCTCTGAACAATTCATGAGAGAGGTTGTTGCTATACCTGAATTAGAGAAAGTTCTTCTTATGAAGAATTCAGGTCAGGATTTTTATCTTGAGTTTGAAGATGAATTTTCTGCTTTTAAATGGAAACCTTCTGAGTTTGTTGGAAGTTATCTGATTCAAACAACTTGGGAGAATGAGCATTATTTCTTTGTTGAAATATTAGACAAGTTCAGTATTTTGTGTGGGCCTTTTTTTAAAGGAATTTTACCGTTGATAAAAGATAAAGCTGAGAAGATTTTTGGTAAGTTCAATTTTGTAATTCATTAACTATGGCACTTGATTTTGATAATGAAGATTATGACAAGACTTTTGAGTTCTCTCTAAAATTCTATAAGATTAGAGAAATGGTTCGTAATCATCCAAAGAAAGAAAAAATAATGCTTGAACTTTCAAATCTTAAGCTTAGTACAGATTCAAATATTCAGTTAGTAGATAGAGTTTGTGAATATCCTATTGAGGATTTGAGCTTCAAACTTTCTCTGATTTACATGCTTATAGTAAGTTTTATGGTCAAATTGTATCCATTGAATCTATCTAGTTCAAGAGCTTCACATGACCTTGAATATCTTAATAAACTTCTTGACAAATTCAAATGGTATTATTTTTATGTTGATTCAGAAAAAATAAGAAATGAATATCGTGAATTGAATAACATTCTTATAAAAGAAGCTCAAGCTGATATAAAGTCAGGCAAGTCACATAATGAATTAATAAAACACTGGAGATATAGTTAAAATCTAAAAATTTATGGCACTAGATTTCGAAAATAACAAGTATGATGCTGAATTTGAAGATTCTTTAAAGTTTCTTAAAATCATAAACAATTTAGACTCCGTAGAAAAAGAAGTTGCTAAAAATACTATTAAGATATTTGCTAATCAATATGTTACTATTGATGGTTTTCTTATGGCAGTTTCTATCTATGAAGATAGCATGAGGTTTAAACTGACGTTATCTTATATGGCTTTTCTTTATATCATCGAGCATTATAGAATATTAAATGATTATAAACCAACAAATAAAGAACTTGTTGATTTTCTTAAAGATTTTACTTTCTATCATCCTAAAAAGAAAGTAATTCCAGAATCTCACTGTCATGTTGAGTCTTTTCAAGAACAATATATTGACATGTTCTACATTCTTAAGAAACAAGCTATAGCTGATATTCTTTCTAGTAAATCAGATGAACAAATCTTTAAAGAGTGGCACTATCATCCTGGTTCATAGGAACCCTTTTAATCTCCATATCTTTAGTTACATACTTGACTCTGCATTGGTTCTCCACTTGCAGAGTTATTATAGTATCAAAACTAGGCACATTCAATTGGAGCTCGGTCAATAACCTATGGTTGATAGCTTCTATGATTTTAGGAAACTCCATATCAGCAGCAAGCAAAGGCCTTATATAAGAGAACTTGAACTTAGCTGTAATAAGGTATTCAAAGTATAACAGAATACAAACAAACTCTGAGTTGTTGTCTAATCTAGTCAAGTCTAATGTTTCTGGATTCTTTGGGTCTATAGTCTCAAAACCTGGAAATGTATAAATGGTTGGGTCATTTAAGAAATTACCTGACTCAATAGAGAACAAGACAGTATCATCAATCTTAAGAAGAGGATTGTCTTTAGTGTCCTTCTCGTCAACAATCTTCTTAGTTCCTTTTCTTGCTTTCTGTGGAGAGTCTTTAACTCTAGGTTTAGTAGCCATAGCACTTTTCTTTTTCTCTAATCGTTTTATCTATACTTAATAAAATAATTAACTAACATTAAAATGAATAATTTATGAGTGAATTGCCAAATCCAGAAATATCTCAAGAAGATGATGAAATGCCTGAACCTAAGGTAAAGACGTATCAAGATGTCTGTGTCCTTTTACCTAAATTCAATGAAGTTCTTTTAGACACATTAGGAAAACTCGGATATAACCAGGTGGTGGGGACTGTAGAAAGAAACTTTCAAGTCAATCAAGTCTTCAAACTCGTTGAACAAAGAAATGGACGTGTTCCTATTGATGAGATGAACCAGATTATTGCTTTAGTATCATTATGTCCTTACAACTTGATTCAACCTTTCATGAAACTGATTGAAACCCCGGAAGGTCAGAAAACACTCTGGACATTAGAACAAGAATAGACGACTTATAATCTTCAAAAATCTGTCATAGTTAAAAAGTGTAAAATCCTGTAGAATTTTCATCTGCAGGATTTTCCTGTTTCTAGAACTTGTTGTATATTTGCATCACTAACCTCGAGAAAGTATTTCAACTTTAAAATTCAAAAAATATATAACTTGCTAAAAGAAAAAATTATGGAACAAATCAAAGACCCAAAAGTGTTTGAACTTTTTAATGAAGCTGGTGCTCAAGAAGTTTTAGATGCATCTATTGCTCAAGAACTCAAGAAACAAGAAAGAGCTTTAACAGATGACCTTGACAACTTAGCATTAGCTTTCATCGCAAATCCAAGTGAGAAGACTTTTGGACCTATCTATAAGAGAATGCGATTTGGACTTCGCAAGTTCGCCTATCGTTATCTCTCTTCACTTGAACTTGCCGACGAGATGGTTCTTATAACATTTGAGAAAATCTGGCAGAAGTATGACCAATTCAATCCTGAAATAGCCAAGTTCTCAACATGGGTCTACAACATCCTCAGATATGAGTGTCTTGGATATCTGAACCGTAAGTCTACTCAGAATTATGTAGACAATGACATCAATGACCTTTATGCATCTACAGCATTCAATGATGGAAACAATTGTGAAATGCCTTCAGAGAACTTTGAAGTAGTTGGCAATGATATCCGGATGCTGAGTCGTGAAGAGATTCTTATGAGAATCTATGATGCTTCTATCAAAGAGATAAACAGGCTTCCAGATAATCTTAAGCTTATTATGACTGAGAAGCTTATCAAAAACAAGAAGCTTGAAGAAGTTGCAGCTGAACAGAATATACCAGTGTCTTCAGTCAAGAATTGGCTTAGAAGTGGTCGTCTCAAGATTCGTGAGAAATTCAAAACTGACTACAAAGACCTCTATGAACTTTATTTAGATGTTGCTGGTGAAACTGGTTATTTGCTTTAATCAAATCACTTTCAACCCTCTATAATTATAAAAAGAAAGGAAAAGAAAAAATGTTTAGTTTTATCCGAAACAATGTGTTTGTCCAGTCTTATAAAGACATTGTGAACTTCTTTAGGTTTAGGAACCAAATCAAAAGAGAAAAGAAGAATCCAATGTCTAAGTTCAATGCTTATCAACTTAAGACTAACTGGCTTGGCAATTGCATCTATACACAAAAAGTCTTGACAGAAACTCAGATGATGGCTGATGAGAAACAGAAGTATATCTTCCTGCTTGACTTGACCAGACCAGAGAACAACTATTTCACCAATGACTTGTTTTGGTCTGAATATCTGACATTTGATACTTATAACTTTACAGAAGAAGATACAGAAATGCCTTCTAACACTTATGGTGTTGTTTGGAAGTTCACACCTTATGCATTCAATACTCCAAAGTTTTATAAGGCTCTAATGTTAGTAGGTGTAATTTTAGTAACTGCTTTTCTTCTGTTGACTAAATTTGGAATTCTATGATAGAAGCTATTAAAAGAATTTTAGACAAGATTGGTTGCCATCATGAATGGCAACTATTTAGAGAGATTCCAGTTGATACTAATGGAGGTTGTTACCATAAATTCATTTTCATCTGCAAGAAGTGCGGTAAGTTCAAGAAATTCAAAAGTAATCCAGGTTAAATGGCTAATAAAGTTTATCGAGACATCTATTTCATAGGAAACATTCCTAAGTTCACTGGCAAGAATATCCTGTACTATTCAGGAAAACTTGTCAAGAATGCTGGGAATCTAAAGAACCACAAGAAAGATTTTGACCGGTCTAAAGACTACTATTTTTCTTGCAATTGTCTTGCTAACACTTTTTCAGCTATAGTCAAAGTCTCAAAGTAAATTATCATGATACCAAAGATAAAAGTTTTTTCGAAGAAGAAGTTCTATGATTTCTGTAGAGGGCTTCATCTCACTAAAGAAACTATAGACACTCAAGAAGGTCTTAAGAGACATTATATAATAATCTCTATATGCAACACCAGTGCAAGCAAGCCTGATGAAGACATTTGGTATGCTAATGGTTGCAACACTCATTACTTTAATGAAGGACCTAATGTTCTGAACCTAGACTTTGATGACTTTACTAATGATACTGAAGGTGCTATGACACTAGAAGATGCTGAAAGAATCAGAGATTTCATTATTCCTTTCATTGATAGCACTGAACCTATTGAATTGATAATTCATTGTAGTGCAGGATTATCTAGGAGTTTCTCTGTTGGCGAATTCATCTATGACTATATAAATCATAAGCAAGGATGGGAACCGTCTCTAGAAGCGTCTATAGCGAGTTCTACGAATTATTATGTTAAGGACAAATTAAAACAAGTATTCTATGAGTTGGATAAAGATTAATGGTCAGCCAGTCAACCTATTTTATATAACAGATATTTCCGAAGTCAACACTTTAAGTAGTGGATTATGTGGTACCAGTCTTTACTGGGCCTTACTTAGAAATGAAAAGAATGACGAGGAACTTAAGAAAAAATTTGATGAACTTTATGAAAAAGATTTAGAAGAATATGATATCCGAAAAGAATTTGATAAGAAGATAGGAAAGCTTTATTATATTGGAGTGACTTATGTCAATCATTTTACTCACAAAGAATCTTTTGTCTACAGTAAGCTTTACAAAACTAAAGTAGAAGCTCAAGCAGTTTTAGATGAGTTTCTTGAAAAATTGAATGAGATTGAAAATAGGCTTCTTAAAATAGAAATTTAACTTATTGTAAGTTAAACTTAAAAAGGAATTAGGCATCTCTCAAGTAAATAAATACCATAACGAAAAAGTATGATATTTACTTGAGAGATGCCTAATTATTTAATACGAAATAAGTCCATTAATGCATTAAAGCTTAATGAAGCATTTGATGCTACTGGAAAGAAAAAATATATCTTTGAAGGTGTATTTACTCCCATAAATGCAAGAACAGGAAAAAAGAACAGAAATGGGAGAATATATGACAAAGATGAAGTTCTTAAACATATAGCTTATTTAAGAGATAGAATTAAAACTGATGGAGGGCTCCTTGGCGAATTAGACCACCCAAGCGGTGGTAGTCGGTTTGAAATAGAATTGAAAGGAGTATCACATAAAATTACCGACCTTTGGTATGATGACAGACAACAAGCTGTAATGGGTAAACTTGAAGTTCTTGATACACCTAATGGAAATATTGTCAAGGCTTTAGTAGAAGCTAATTGTCCAATATTTGTTTCATCACGTGCTGCAGGAACCGTTGGACCTGATTCACATGTCCATATTCAACAAATGTTTACTTACGACATTGTAGCTACACCTGGTTTTGAAGAAGCTCGTCTTAATAGAGTCAATGAATCAATCAGACCTTCTGTTACAGCTTTCTTAAATGAATCTGCCCAAGCTTCTAAAAAGCTTATCAATCTCTCTTCTAAATTCTCTATTGATGCCTCTAACACCATTATAGAAGAGGTCGATGAAGAAATAAAATTCACGAAAAATAATATGACTAATATAAACGAAGAGGAAGTTAAACAACCTTTGACTTCTAAAACTGCTGTTCCTGAACAGATTGATGGTTCTGATGCAGCTAATGCTATGGGAATCCCTACACCAGAACTTAGGCCTGTAGCTGAAGATGGAGAACCATCAGAAACTTCTGAAGCTGGAACCGAAGAACCTAAAGGAAATTCTGAAGATGCTGACCTCATTATTGAGATAGAACCTCAGTTTGCTTCTGATATCATTTCTGTTGAAGCCGAATTCAAAGAAGACAAGAAAGAGGAAGAAGAGAAACCTGAAGAGGAAGAAAAAGAAGATGATGACAAGAAAGAAGATGAACCTACTGAAGAAGTAAAAGAATCTAAAGACAAGAAAGAGGAAACTCCGAAAGAAATCAACTTAGCTAAGGCTGATGACATCAAGAAGAGAAATGAAGAGACTCTTAATAAGTATGACAATATCATTAAGGACCTTAAGACTAAGAAAGCCGTAAAAGAATCTATAGTAGAGCTTTATCCATTTGCAATCTCATTATCTGAAAGCAACTTCAGCAAGTTTGCTTGCTTGTTAGATGACGACAAAGCTAAGGTTGCCGATTTCATCTATAGCAATGCAATTATTGATGTGAATGCTATTAATGAGTCTTGGGACACTCCTCTCAAAGAGAAAGTAAGAAATAAAAACAAGTGGATGCAGCTTGCTTCTGAAGAAGACAAGAAGTTGTTCAATGAAGCTCCTAAAGAAATCCAGGATTCTATAACAGAAAGTGCTAAGTTCTTTGATATTAGAACAAAAGCAGATGTTGACACATTCTGGGCTAATACAGGACTTAGACAGATGAAGCAACAAGCCATGTTGAATGAAAGCTTTGTCAATGAATATAAGGACATGGTCAATCCAATCAATCCTGATAATGAGCTGCCATATACTGCAAATTACGTGAAGTTTATTGAAGAGTTGATTTAATCATGAAAGTTAGGCTCCATAACTATACACAACAATTATATGAGTTTCTGGTTGAGAATGAAGAACCAGAAACTCTTGATTGTGCATTATTCGAAAGGTTAGTTAAGAGAGCTAAGAAACAGGTTCTTAAGAAGTCCGCTAAGAAAAGCAAGACATTAGCAGATGTCAAGAAAGAGAAAGAGGATTCTAAGAAGAAAGAAGACGAGAAAGACAAAAAGGAAGAAGAACCTAAGATAACTTTCAATACTAGTTCAGAACCTAAGAAGAATACTAAAGATGAGAAAATAGTGAACTTAGGTCCTATCAACAATAGGTTGTTGAAGAAGCTAGTAGAGCTGATGAGAAAAGGACCTGTCAGATTCTCTTATAACAGAAAAGACAAGCAAAGAAGAAATGCAATTGGAACTCTTGAACCTGATGTTGTTAGGAAGCATATTAAAGGCACTGGGAAACCAAAACCACCTACTGTTCTCCCATATTTGGATTTAACTCCAAATTTAGGTGGTCAACCAAATCTACAACCTAACTATAATAAAGCGGCTTGGCGTTCATTTAGAAAAGATTTATTACAAAGCATTAAACTTGCTGGTATGTAAAACATAAAAAGAGTTGACAAATTGTCAACTCTTTTTTCTATAAAATCTTCTTATAAAGTATAATATATTGATAGTTAAGTCCAAAAACCAATCATAAAGTATCAAATATTATACTTTATTTGTCTAAAGACCTTTTTGACATTTTGTCAATTCATTCTTAAAATATTCAATAGTGTATTTCAATCCTTCCTCTAAAGGAACACTAAACTCTGCATAATCTAAATACTTCTTCAGTCTAGTTATGTCTGGTCTTCTCTGTCTTGGGTCATCTTCAGGTAAATCTTCATACTTGACTGCTGAACTAGAATTAGTTAGTTCTATAATCTTATAAGCCAGCTTGCTCATATTGAACTCTTGACTAGGACTTCCTATATTGATAGGCAAGTAAATATCTTGATAAATTTCTCTGTCGAGTTCCATAATGTCTACCATCTTTTCAATTAGAACACTATAGTACTGAAATGACCTTGTCTGGCTACCATCCCCATAGATTGTGATAGGTTCATTCTTTAGGGCTTGGCATATGAAATTGGATATTACTCTACCATCATCAATATCCATCCTAGGACCGTACGTATTGAATATCCTGATGATTCTAGTGTCTATATTGTACATCCTATGATAGTCCATGAACATAGTCTCAGCAGCTCTCTTGCCTTCATCATAACAAGAACGGATTCCTATTGGATTGACATTGCCATTATAAGTTTCTGACTGAGGAGAAGAAGCTGGGTCTCCATAGACTTCAGAAGTAGAGGCTTGCATAACTTTAGCTTTGTTCTTCTGAGCTAACTTAAGGACATTCATAGCACCTAATACGCAAGTCTCAAAAGTAAAGATTGAGTCTTTCTGATACCATTTAGGAGAAGCTGGACAAGCTAGATTATAAATTTCATCTACTTTGATATTAGGAATTCCTTCTCTAATGTCATAAGTCATAAGTTCAAAGTTAGAATCATTCTTAAGGTCTTGGATATTCTCCATCTGACCTGTATAGAAATTGTCTAAGCAAATAACATAGTTACCTCTTCTTAACAAATACTGACATAGATTAGAACCAATAAAACCAGCTCCGCCTGTTACTAAAATCCTTTTCATCTTCTTTTAAATTTTCTGTATGAGGTCTCAAGAGGATATATCAAGAAATAGTAAATCAGATATAGCAGACCTACTACTGGTAACAAACATAGTGTTAATGCAATGGCAATGAAGCCTATAAGACCTACAAGAAAGAAAATCAAATAGGATAATGCTGATATGAGGAAATTTCTTATCATTTGAGAGAATTTAAAATTACATTCATTATATTGGCAAAGCATAGATATGATTGACTAATAGTGATAATCCTTGATGAAAAGATTAACCGAAGATTTTGACTTTGATAATGAAAACCAGATAGACAATGAATTTGAAGGTAATGTCAAGAACCTGTCTTTTTTTGCAGCGTTCAAAGAAGATTTGCGCGCAGGAAACTTTGAGAAGAATGGTTCTCTAGCAGTCTATCCTGTAAATACATTAGAAGATTTTGACAATATTATAAAGATACTTCCTTTGATTACAACAAAGATTCTAAAAGAGTGTAACACAAAAGGAAGTGAAGTTCCTATAAGAAATATCAAATTTCAGTTTCTTGCTCCTTCTGAATTCAGACTTTATGAAGACAAGTTCCAAGACTTTATAGACTCATATATCAAAAGATTCAACATGACTGCTAATGAGGTCATAAAGAGGGAAGCTGGAAAGCCAGATTCTACTTTAGACACTTATCTTCCTGTTGGTGGTTTCATAACTCTTCGGTGTATGATAGATTTAGTAGTTCCTTTCTATGGTTCTGATGAGAACAAGCTTTATTCATTAGCTAAACTAAATGAACTTTTGACTTATAATCTGAAACCTTTACAGAATACTTGTGAAATTACCATCTACAGAGAATTTGCTAGAGGACTTATGAATTCAGCCATATTCTGTCTTTTCAGGTCTTATACACCTACATTTGATAAAGAAGAGGCTAAATATGAAATGTATCAAGACTTGAAAGGCCTAGCTAAATATGTTTACAACAGACCTTCTAGTACATTTAAAGAATTGAATGATATGCTCAAGAAAGGAAAGTATCTTATCAAGACTGGATATCAGTATGACTTTGAAAAGAAGAAACCTAATCTTTCTGAAGCATTCTCATTTGATGATGAGGATGGAGATGAAGCTATAGATTCTTTAGGATGCGATTCTATTCAGAGAGTAAAGAAGAACAAGTTCATGGATTATTTCTATGAGACATTCAAAAAAGGAATAGAATATAACAGGTATGCTCCTATATCAATAGAGATGCCAATTGGTATTGTCCATGAAGTCCTTCCAGAGATATATGAATTCTTAAAGACTGAAGACAAGAAAAAAGATATTCCAGACATCAATATAATCTTTGGCGAGAATACTCCTAACTCATTGATAGAGATTCAGAAGTACAACATTGACTTGAACAAGACCAGTGCAAGGTCTCAGCTTACAAATTTGTGTGACACTATAGAACAAGTCTATAGGAAATATATAAAAGGAAAGTTGCCGGTTCTTTTTGATTTCTGGCCTCTTATAAACTTCCAGTTCACCGATATGAAACTTTTCCAGTTTGAAGCTAGGTCTTTAGGTTTCCTGTCATTGTTCATACACTGGTGTTATTTCAACAACAAGTATGTTTCATCTAGTTTTTCTAATGGCAAATATTCATCATCTTCAGAAAGTTATCTAGTGAGCTTGAATGGTTATAGCAAAGTATTAAAGATAATTTATGATGGCTTGAGCAGAGAAGAAAGAATGAACTTCCAAATAGAGTTTACTGAAGGATATCAAGAAGCTTACGATATGGTTTTTGATTTTTAAAAAGAGCTAGAGTGCTCAGGATACATTTATAAATATTCTGAGCATTTTTGTTTTTAAACTAATGAGCATTAGAGTCTTAAAATATAAACAACCATTATATGAAGCTTTTGATTTTGATGATGAGGATTCAGTAGATTCTTTAGCTCAATCTTCAATCAAATCTGCTAAGAAAAATTCTTACATAGGAGCTTTTAAAAAGAAAGTTGAATCTGACCTTGATGAGTATGATGATTATATCGATATGACTTTACCAGAGAACCTCATTGATGATGTCTTACCAGAAATAAATCTTTATTTAAAAGGTCTTATAGATGAAGTAAATGTTCCAGAAATTAGGATTATAGTAGGAAAGTCAAACCCAACTTCTTTGGTCTATATTAAACCATATGAAATCGATTTAGAGAATATCAATGCTAAGTCTCAACTTACAGACTTATGTAATATGGTTGAAATCCTTTATGAGAAACATTATGACCATAAGCTGGAGTTATTTACTTTATTTCCGCTTATAAACTTCAAGTTCAGAGATTTCATTAGTTTCAAGCCTATAGCAAAATCATTAGGTTTCTTGTCACTCTTTTCTTATTGGTTTTACTTAAATGGAACAAAAGAAGTTATAGATTCAGCCTTTTCAAAATTTCCATCTTCTTATGCTGGATATAAAACTGACATTGATGGAGACTATACATTACTAAAGATGATTTATACCAAATTGACCGAAGAAGAGATAGAAGACTATAAAAAAGAATTTACCGAAGGATATGACAAGGCCTATTCATTGCTGTCAGAAGAAGTCAAACGATATTTTTAAAGACTAAAAAATAGTGAGTACCAAAAGGATAAATAATTCAAATCGATAGAATACCATTCAGGTGTTCACTAGAAACGATAATAGAATAAATCAATATGGCAGATACTAAATCAAATGGATTGATTGGATTAAGTCACTTTAAGAACAGTAGAATCTCAAGTGACCTTATGGAGCCTGTATACCTCAATATATTCACAGTCCAAATCTCTCTTCCATCAGCTATTGGTGCCACTGAACAAGATACAAACCTTTTACTTGAAGGAGTTCAACGTGTAGGTGGACTTGATACTAACAAAAACCCAGGTGCTGTTACTCAGAACTATAAATATGCTCAACGTTCTTTCGCTGGAGCAAGACCAGAGAACACTTATATCGATATTGACTTAGACTTTGAAGTCAATCTTCAGTATAATGGTGATACTCCGGGTATGTTTATCATTAAGACATTGAGAAAATGGTCTGACTTGATTTTTGACCCATTGACAGGACGTACTGGTCTTAAAAGAGATTATATAGCTCCTAACATGACAATTACTCAACAGGACCGTGCAGGTAATCCTTTCCATCAGTGGGTATGTTATAACTTGTTCCCTATCACTAACATAACGGTTCCTGAATTGAACTATATGAGCCAAGACTTATATAAAGTTACAGGTTATCGTTTGCGTTGTGATTATTTTAATGAACTTATTCTGTAATAATGACCACTTTATAAGATTTTTAAATATAAGAGCTCTGAATAATTATTTAGAGCTCTTTTTAATTTTGTATATACACAAAAATTAATATCTTCATGAGAAAATTCTTCTAATAACCATTGGTAAATTCTCTCTTCTATTTTTGAAGCATTAAATCGGCATGTTAAAACTTAGTTAAAATCCCAAAATAGGTTTTTAATTTCAACTTTTTGTTGTACATTTACAAAAAGTAAACTTAAAATTGTATAATTATGGCTTTTGATTTTTATAATGATGAAAATGAATTAGACCTTGAGATTAATCTCTTGACAGATAAAGTCAACAGTATTTTAAAGGATAACATCTTTAAAGACTTTGCTATAAGAGACATCACTAAGTTAAAGATGCGATATGCTAAACAAGATGTACTGAATTCTACTAAAGATAAAAGAATTTTTTGTTTCTCTTTGAAAGAAATGTTCATGCACAAAACGGTTCATTCAACTTTTGATGTCAATACTGGATTTCTTCTTGTTTACTTTGACATTCTTTATCTGATGATTCTGAAATACATCAGAGCTAAAGACAAAAAAGAATTCCAACCTTCAAAAGACACTATAGGCTTGAAAGAATTCATCTTTAGTGTTCCTCAACTCTCATTAGGAATCTATTCAAGAGTATTGAACCATCACAAGGCTGAGTTACTTCAAGTCTTTGAATACTTCTTCGATAAAATCAAAGCCAAAGAAGACATTATTCCTTTTGATGAGATTTATATCAAAGAAATGGCATACAAGAATATAATAGAAATCTATGAATCTGACAAGACTTCAAAAAAGACTACTACATATGCTAGAAATAATCTAAATATGCCATTGATGAAATATCTAAACCTCATTTACAAGCATGTTTATGAGAAAATCAAGAACTTTAAAGACGAACCAGAAGAACCTCTTGAGCTTCCATTTTAAAAATTGTTAAAAGATTAATCGAAATTGCTAGAGTATCCAGGATTTTGTTACATTTGCAGTAGAAACTTAAAAATTTAGAATTATGGCGCTTGGCGATTTTTATTCTGATTATACTGCTGGAAGCAATGCTTCTGTTGATTTCTTGGATTTTTTCAAGATTGTAGACCCAAAACATTATGCTGAATTGAAAGAGCTTTGGGAGAAATCTAATGACTTAGACTTTATCAAAATTGGAAATGTCTATAGTCCTATTAGAAGTGGATTTGGAAATGCAAGACAACTGACCTTAGTAGAAATCAAACCTTATAGTAAAGATGGTCTTAACATGCAGTTCTTGACCTTTGAAGGAGATAATGGCCAAAAATATGGAATCACTACTACAATAGTTCCAAGCAATTCAGAATATCATAATAATGAGTATTATATGAATGCTCAAAAATCTATGAAACTAATTTCTAAAGCTTAAGATATGGCAAGAAAAATATTATATTCAGGTGGCGCACAAGGTGCAGACTACTATTTTGGATTGTATGCCAGCTCTGCTGGATTTCAAGTAGTCCACTACTATGGAGATAAAGCAAAGTCTCCTTTTGGAACTCATCCGCTAAACCAGAAATACATCAAACAAGGTGTCCAACAAGCTAACAAGGTCTGTAGAGCTCTTGGAAAGAATGCTCCTTCTAAAGAATACATCCAGCAGATGATTGGACGGAACTGGTGGCAAGTTGCATATATGCAAGCAGTCTATTGCATTGCTCCTCTTACAAAAGATTTCCAACATGTTTCAGGTGGAACTGGCTGGGCTATTGAAGAAGCAATCAAAATCAGAAGAGTGCCATTCATATTCTGTCTTGACAATGAGAAGATGAAATGGTTTCAGTATTCTTATATAGACAAGACATTCCAACCTATTGAATTTCCATCAGAGAAACCTGACAAATTCGATGCTGTCACTGGAATTGGTACTCGTGATTTGAACAAGAACACTCCCAACTTCATACAAATCATGAATGAACTTCAAAAGCTTTTCAAGTGATTGAGTTAAAATACATTAAAGGAATTTCTTAATATAAGATTTTTAGTTATTTTTGCTGTAGAGATAATTGGAAATGAAGTAGTATTTAAAAAATTAGCATTATGCAAGGAACATTAGGTTTTACAATAACAGGTGAATATTTGACAGGTTTTCTCAGACAACTCTGGGTGGAACTTGAACATAAGAAGATTCTTGACGTTCTTGAAGGAATTCCAGAATTAAGTCCAGTCTTAATGAGAGGTCTTTGTTCAGGAATCTACAAAGCAGTTGAGAATGAAGAAGGTAATATGTCTTTAGTTGATGATACTGCAAAAGAATGTTGTGGAATCTCTATAGAGACTTATGACATTAGAAGAAGGTTTGACCAGAAGCTTTATGACTTGCTGGATGCATTTCAGTGTTATTCAATAGGTTCTTCTAGAGCTTATGACGAAGATGAGGTTCAACATTATTTAGACCTGAGCTTGACTGCTGCAAGTGATATCAAAGACTTAGAAGAGAACTTCAAGGCTTTCTTGACTTTGACTAAAGACTTTGATTCTTCTAAGAGTTTTACATCTCTAGACAAAGACAAGATTAGGAACCAAATCAAAATTGATAGAGAACTTCAAGCTCAAAGAGACCGATATGAGAATAAGATGTCAGAATATTTGTACAAACTTGATTTTGACTTGAAGCATACAGTTGATGAATTGATAGATTCAGGCAAAATCCAGGCAATACAACTGATGCAGATAGACCATACTAATGGACTGAACTATCTTGAATCACACAGAAATGCTCAAGAAGAAATGGACGAGCTTAGAGCAAATGATATTCATCCTGAAAATATTTTAGAGACTATTTGGAACTCAGGTTGGCTAGCTCCAGATGGAAGGTTCTATGGATGCCCAGACTTGTCTCATAAAGAATTTTCAGAAAAGCTTTATTCAATGAAGGGATATCTTAAGTTAGGTCTAGACAAAGAGATTACAAGGTTCAGACATGATATTGACGAAGTCTTTGAAAAGAATCATTGGGTTAAGTTCAGTTCAGGTCGGTGGTTGTACTATGGACAATCTTCTTACTTTGATGAAGAAGAGAAGTGGCGGCCAACTAAGAAACAGTATGAGGTCATTTTAGCTTGGGCTAAAGAACGTTCAGATGGAATCAAGATAGTCCTTGGAGATGATACCCAATATGTGAATTTAGATATTGTTGAATGTCAGAAAAATAGTGTAACAGAATAAAAAACCATGCCTATTATAGATTCAGAACTTATGTGGGTCATTGGCTTATTGCTAGGTCCTTATGGAATTACCCTTATCTTGTGTTTGATATTTCAATGTTTTACTAAAAAAGAAAAAATATGTCAGAAGAATTAATTATCCCCTTTAATATTAAGGAGCCACAGAAAAGAAACACTAAATTAGAAAGTGCAGTCACTATTGATAAGATTATGGAATTACCTTCCTATCAGCTTGGTACTCCAATCTGGGGAGTTTCAATCCAGTACTATCACAGACAAGCTAAAGTAGTTTTCCTTGGTCAAGTGACTAAAGATATGATAACTTCAAGATTGTCTTCAAAAGGTGATATTCTTATTGAACAAAGATTCTTATGTACAAGATTTGCTAAGTCTATGTCTGGAAACATTATTCCATATACAAAGACTAAGATTGGTTATATGACTTATTGGCCTTTGTCTAGAACTTTTGATTCAAGAGAGAAAGCCGAACAGTATGCAGCAGACTTTAATTCAGGAAAACTTAAACTTCGAAGATGGTCACCTCGTTGTCACCTCGTTAAAAGATGTTAAAGAAAGAAGAAAAGTGAACTTAGATTTTCTAGGTTCACTTTTTTGTTTTATATTTGCAATGTGGAATTAATTAGTAATTAAAAGAAAGGAAATGACATGGAGAATTTTATGGTTGCATTGATTGGTGATTGTTTTTATAGTTTGTCACCTTGGATTAGTTATCCATTAGTAATCATTGGATTGTTGTTTGCTCTGATTATCATTGTAGCATTCTTGGGATTATTTTTTTGGATGTGTAGATTTTTCTGTCATGTTGTTTCTGGAATCTATGGAATGATAAGATTTGGATATTGAATTAAAATAGAAAAGCATTATGAAAACAAAGGTAAAAGTTGGAGATTCACTGTTAGTTAGCAGACCAGTGGTTATGATTAACTCTGCTAAAATCAAGAAGTCACAGAAAGTAAAGATTCGTTCTTTGTATACCAATGGTCAGAGAACTTCTAAAGCCAATATAGCTTCATTTCAAAAAGTAGAAGCTATTGATTCTTTTGGAAGAGTCTTCACTGTTTCAAACAAATTTAGAAAACCTAATTTTTGGTCTAGAGTAAAAGTATTGTAATATGAATGAGAGTTTTAACCTTATAGCAAATGTAGGTTCTATCGTAGAAAATGGTAGAACCTTAAAAGACGTCATGATTAAAGTTGCGGAAGAAACTGGTGAAATTGCTGCTGTAGTTTCTTCTCTAACAGGCCATACAAATTATAAAAAGGACCAAGAAGAACTTGTAGGCGAGATTGCTGACTTAATTATAGCTGCAGTAGACCTTGGGAATCTTCATTATGGTGCAGACTTCAATGATATGTTAGCAAAAAAGATAGAAGTCAAATCTACTAAATGGTTGTCTAAATATAGTAATCAAAAAGAAGATGATAAAACCAGAGATTAAGACAACCACTACAGTAAGTATAGGTGAATACTCATTAGAAGAGTTTCTTGATTTAGTCAAAGACTCTGCTCATTATGCTCTTGAAGAAATCTCTAAACAACGTCAAGCTCATAATTGGCCTTATGCTACATTAGAAGATGTTGAAGGAGACATGTGTAAAATTTTGGACATTTTAAAAGATTAGAATTATGAACCAAACTCTAGCGGCATTTGCTCGTAAAAAGATATTAGAAGGACTTGCTCTTCTCAATGAAGATTGTCAAAAGAAGTTCAGAATGCTTTACAGAATTAATCATTTATATGAATGTAATGAACCTGTAGTAGCCTCTATTCCGGATGAAAAATTAGATTGGGCTTTAACTCAAGTAGAAAATACATTGAAAAATCCTAAAATGCTGAAATAAAATGACTGTTCAAAAAATAACTTATCCTGATGTACTTACAACTGAATGGATTCCTCTTGAAGAGATACAAGCCATTCCAGATAACATAACAAATCTTCATTGTGACACTCGAGATTTTTGTATGACTGGTTCTACCGAAAAGTTTTACAATAGTTCTAAAGCTGAAGATAGAAAGTTCTGTGCTTTTATCAGAAAAGAAATAGAGAAGAATCCAGAAGTCCTTATCAATAAAGATGAGATTATTCCTTTATTGAAGAACCTTGAAGAATGGTCTGGAAGAAAAGCCGATTGGAGATTCCTTTCTTTTATAGAAGGTCCTGAAAATATTTCAGGAAGTTGGTTCAAATATATTCGTTTCTATAGAATCAAAGGAACCGACAACTTTGTCATTACTTGTAGAAATGAGTATAAGTCTGAAGGCCTTGTTGATTACAAGAAGGTATTTACAAAAGAAAATATCAACCAAGAACATTTACACACTCACTAACTATGGCTACAAAAATAAAAAGCTACAGAGCTCCAGTTTGGAAGAAAGGAACTAATAATGCTGGTCAGATTTACTGGTACTGTCCTGGAAAACCTGGAGAATATGGTAAAGACTCACACTTTGATTGGTTTGAGAATGAACCTTTTCGAGAAGACTTCAGAATAGTTGGATTTTCTAGAGGACGTTCGTCAACTAAGATGATAATGGTCCCTCTTAAAAAATATAAGAAGTTGTCAGAAGAAGACTGGTCTAATATCCAGAAATATGAAGTCTTTGTCTCTGATTCTTTAGAAGTCATTGAAGCCGCTGAACACGGAATCATTAAAGGTCAAATGTGGGAATACTGTAAGAAAGGCTCTAACTATGGCTTAAGAATTTATCATGAAAAAGAATCTTCAACACAAAATTAAAAATGGAAGTCCTGAAATTTAAAGTAGAAGGGTGGAAAAGTGTGACAGGTTGTCCATATATATCAGGTCAATTCATAGGAAATCATTATTGTAGGTTCCAATGTAAATTTCATAAGGACTATGATGGTATTGCCTCTAAAGTTTATTGTAATCATGAAAAGGAAAAGAAAGAATCTTCAAAACAAGATTAAAGAGGAAGTTGTAGGTGACGTTCTTTTTAAGCCTGGTCAACTTTATCAGACTAAGGATAATAGAACTATCATTATCCTTGAAGTGACCAAGGAGGAGCTTAAAAGAGGTATTAATGCTGATAAGACAGGATTGTATGGCTTTAGAGGATTCTGGTATGGACATGATAGATTCAAAATCAAGTCATATGGCAAGATTTATGAATTGACTGGAGCAGAAGTTCTTTTAAAGAAGAACACTATTGGAATGAGCAATGTTGAACTTAAAAAATTATTAGATTAAAATGGGACTAATTAAAAATTCTACAGATAGGGCCCAGTCGGAAAAACTGGCTAAATTAGGTCTTGACAATCCAGACCTTGCATTGATTGAATATTGTGAAGGTGCAACTGCTGAAGTCAGATTAATTGACTATGGAGAAAATGATGGTGAAATTCTTTACAAATGTTGGAGCTTAGCAGCTTTGATTAGTGCAATACCACCTAGAATCTTTGTAGATGAAACAACTTATTACTTTACTATTGAGAAAGGAACTAAAGTCTCTTTCAGAAAAAGAGAAGAGGATGCAGTTATGTTTGATACTGGAAGTTTGATTAGCAATCTTATTCTCTTGATAGAATGGTTGAAGTTCAATGGTAGTCAGTCTTTAGAGTGGACTGTCAATAAGTAAAAAGATAAAATAATTTAAAATTTGTTAATGTATTGTTTTTATAAAACTAGAAAATTAAATAAATTAAATTTCCATTTTAAAGACTAAAGATTGTCTTGAAAAACATCTCGAAAACTGTTCTGACCAAGGTTGAACAGAAAGCCTATACATTATTTTAGACTTTTTGAGAAAGTAAAAAAGAAAAATGGTGTGAAGAACATAAGATAAATTGTCTAGAATTTTGGGATGGGATAGATATTTTAGACGAAAAGTCTGTTAAAAATAAAATAGAATCATTTATACTTTCAAATGGATAATAAGAAAATCTTTTCTTTAAATAGAATAAAATATAAAGAATTATGGGATGATGCTCTTAATTATATAAAACAGACTTATAAAGATAATAGTGCAGTTTTTACTAATAGTTCTCCGTTTAGTCAATTACTGTCTGTTATCTTGCATTTGGGTAGACTTATTCTTTTTTATATAGAAGATTCTATTAGTGGCCAGAATTTATCCACTGCATACCGTCCTGACCAAATCAGAGGTCTTGCCCAACTTACTGGTCATGATGCTGGTCGTTCTATAGGTGCACGTGGTTCTATCCGTCTTACATATAACAACACTTCTGATTACGAAGGTCAAATCATCTATATACCTAACAAGCTTTCTATCTCTAACAAGATAAATGGCTACAACTATATCATTTGTTTCTCATCTGAAGCAGGAAAGCTTACTTTGTCTAACTCTAACTTCATTGACTGCAACATAGTTCAAGGTTCTATCAAAATGCAACAAGCAACTGGTGCAGGAGTCCCATTGCAGTCATTTAATTTCACTGAGAGACGTTATCAGAACATAGACCAATATTTTATCAATGTCTATGTTGACGGTGAATTCTGGCCTTCTAAATCATCTCTTTTAGACATGGGCTTTGATGAGAAGTGCTGCATGGTCAAGACTGGAATCTCAGGAGGTATTGACGTCTTCTTTGGAAATGGCTATAACGGAAGAATACCTAAGAATGGTTCTACTATTATGGTGGAGTACCTTGTCACTGATGGTTTCAATGGAAACATAGAACAGACTTATATGACTAGTGGTTCTTTCTGGGAATTCCAAGGAACTGGCTATAACACTCTTTCTGAAGAAGTTGACCTTAATGCTTGTCTTTCTATTTCTCTTTTGTCTGACATCATTTTAGGTTCAGACCCTGAAGATATTAGACTTACTAGAGAGATAGCACCACACACCTCAAGAAGCATGGTCCTTGCTAATAAAATCAACTATGAATACTTCTTGAAGAAGATGAATATGTTCAGTATCATTGATGTCATAAAAGGTTTTGAGACATATGAAGACTCTAAAGCTCAAGCTAACTACAACAATGCTTCGTACCAGTATGAGAATATCAAGAAGAACTATATAGAAGCTGTGTCTAAATATGGAACTGACTCTGATACCGCTGTTGAGATTTATAAGCAATTAGAGGAAGCTAATGACAAATTGCTTAATGCTGAACAAGTCTTGTACAACTCTAAGCTAGATGACAATGTGATTTACTTGTTCTTGATTCCAGACATCAGAAAGAGGATAGTTTCAAGCAAGAACTACTTTACTTGTGATGAGTCTTGTTTCAAGCTGACTGTTGATGAGCAAGCTAATATTCTGAACTTGATTGAGCAGACTGGTCAGAGAATCATGACAATAGAGAACAGAATCATATCACCTTTATATCCTAAGTTTGCTGTGAATGTCATGGTCCGTATATGGGAAGGTTATGTCTTTGAGAATATCTACAGCAGCATAATGGAAGCTGTATCTGAATATCTTATAGACAACACTAGACGTGACAGAATCCCTCAGTCAGACTTGATTAGAATCATAGAGCAGATAGATGGTGTTGATAGTGTGACCGTTTACTTTGAAGCTTCTAAAGACAACCTTGAGATTTATGGAAACCATTATGGAATAGATGAGTTTGGTGATATTGTTCTAAGCAGAAAGGTTAGTGATAACTTTGGTAATACAGTAGAAGTCAGAGACTTATATCCTTTAGTCAGAGGTGGTTTCAGTACTAAAGATGGAGTAACTTATTCAAGTGAACAAAGTATAGATGTTCTTAGTGCATTGAATGTGACTTTGATTGGAACTTCAAGCAAAAATGGAACTAACATAGAGAATTCCGGAATTGTCTCTAAGTAAGATATAAGAAAACCTAAAAATAAAAAGAGCTACTTTCCCAAGCAGCTCTTTTTATTTATCAGTATTTGGAAATATGTAAAATGAATATGTTAATTATATTCTGGGTTTAAATTATTAGTGTTTTCAAATGAAACAAGAATAAGATGCGCTTGAGATATTTTTAAGGCTCTCATTAAAATATTAGTGCTTGACTTTTCGTTAGAATAAACTGTTTTAGCCCAATATGGTTCTCCTGCGACAGGGTCTGGATATGACATTAATATGGCTATTCCTAATTCAGTTTTCGTAGAGGTTACCACTTGTGTACTTACATTTGCTTTACCATAATTAGAAATATCAAAAGTTTCTACATTTTTACCAATATAATGTATATCATCATAATTAAATACAACTCTCAACTTGTCACTTTGAGTCCCAGTTAGATTAAGAATTTTTACTTGACCAACCTCTGGCATTGTGATAGGCCATGAAGATACTTCAGGTATCATGCCTTGCATTTCAAGATATGTTATAAGTTTCTTATCTGGTAGTGATGTAGCTATTCCTGTTGTATCTGAAGCAAACTTTGCTGTTATTGTTCTTTTATCATCCATATTGATTATAGGTCCTATTTTTTACTGTCGGGATAAATATCCCGACAGTATTAGTGACTTTTACTACATAGATAATCCAATCCAGTCAATCTTTCTTCTACTAATGAAAAAGTTTTTTCTTGTTTTATTCTTTTTGCTTCTTATTTCATGTGGTCCTTCTCTCTATTCTCCTATAGTTAATAAGCCTCTTGGAACTTCTGTTCTTGTTTCTGAACAGTTTGATTTCTCTAGACCTCAATTTGATTCTATATGTCAAGCTGAGAGATTACCTAATGATTTGTCTAAATGGCTTAATGCTTCTCTAAGAGATTTTGAAGACAAGAAACCTATTCATGGTTTCATGATACTCAGACCAGATACAGCTAAGAACTTTATTGTCTTCACTACTAGACTTAAAATAGCAGAGACAGACACTACTTTCATTTTTGAAAGAAGAAAAGAAACAATTAAAAAATAATCTAATAGACTATGCTTTACGGTACAGGTTATATACAGGCAGAATTAGACGGAACTGAACATAAGATAGAGTTAGACCTTTTTGATGTTCCTGAAGAATACTCTTATATTGGTGCCATGCCACCAGTTCTCGACCAAGGTTCTTCTAGCAAATGTGTTTGCTATTCACTTACAGGAATCTTAGATTGGAAAGTGAACCGATTCAAAGGAACTAATTCAAGCAATGGCTTTGATATTGACAAACTCTATGAGCAAAGAGCAAACAAGAATATAGATGGTATGCAAATCAAAGAGGCTCTCAAGTATCTTAGGCATACTGGTCTAAATGGAACTACTATAGAAAGCTATGCAATGGTTGGTTCTTCTGAACTTATGAAGAGGACCCTAATCCTTTATGGACCTATTGCGATAGGGCTTCCTGCTTATGAAGATAGTGGCGATGACTTTTGGAATGGCAGGAACCTAGCAGGTGGACATTGTGTTGTTGTGATAGGCTATAATAAAGATGGGTTCATTATAAGAAATAGCTGGGGAAAGAACTGGGCAGACAAAGGCCATGTGTTGCTTCCTTATAAAGACTTTGACAAGATATTTGAAGCTTGGGCTATCATCTAAAAATAAAAATAGAGGACTGCTTTCTCAAGTGGTCCTCTTCTGGTAAGTAAATATGTAAGGTAAAATTGGAAATGTCTTTTTAAAAATGAGCCATCGAGTTTCACAACTTGGTGGCTCTGTTGTAATTAAATCATCGCATTATGAAAACAAATTTGTTCTTAATAAGTCTTAAACAGTTCCAAGTTGATAGGAACTAATTTATAAGGCAATTCCTGGATGATTTCGGCTTCAAAGTCAGGAACATAAATCTTTTCAAAACTTCTTTCTAAAATCTCTTCGATGAGTTTAGGGACTACTAATCTCTTCTCATCAAGCAAATGGAAACTTCCTCTTGCACAGACTAAAATGAGATGTTCAAATGTCTTTTCAAATTTCAAGAGTTCTGCTTGAGCACCTGCATCAGAAATCAATCTTCCAATATAAGAAGCTAAATCATCTACAAAGAGAATGCCAAGTTCAGATTTAGAATTTGGAGTTAAAGGCTGACATTTTTCTTTTTCTTCTTGGATAAAGAATCTCTGAATTTCCTTATGTGTGAACATGAAGTTCTTAATCAAGTCTTTAGTCATCTTAAGCTCTAAAAGCTCTTTAGTCAGTTTAGCTCCAGCTCGATGCCAAGGAACCACAATGTCTTTTGCTTGATAATCTTTGATAATATTCCAAAGAAGCTTTCTGAAATCTCTAGCAGCAGAGTACTTGTTGACTCCAGTAATGTCTCTATTGTAGATTACAAGAGAATCACATTTTGAATCAATGTCTTTAAGCAATGTCTGAATCAAATCACTATTAGTGTCATTACCAATTCTAAAGTCTTTCAAGAAAACACAAAGTTCTTTAATGTCACTCTTAGGCAATTCTTCTTGCAATTGGTTCAATGCTGTAATCAAGATTGTAGCTGTCTGCACATTTGTCACACATGCTTTTACAATCAAGATATCTTTTCCATAAAGACCTTTAGCTAAGTCTTCAAACAAAATATATTTGTCTACAATATTGAATTTGATATCTGAATAGTCTCTATCTTGCAGATTGATAAAGACTTTTTGATTTGTATTATTAGAATCCATAATTATATTTAGTTTTCTTTTATTTCTTCAAGTAAGAATGTAGCAAACATATCGGCTTGAGCTACTAAAGTCACAAGTGGACTTATCTTAAGAGCTTGAGTATAAGAGTACTTAGCGGTAGAATCTAAAACTCTTGATATGTCACTGAATGAATGATGATATTCGATTGCAAGCATTTCATGCCCTGTGAGTTTCATGAATTGTTGAATCATCACAATGCTTTTAGTAGCATGAGGCAAAGGCATGTTGTCTTTGACTTCATAACCAATATATGATTGCCATTGATTATGCTCATCCTTTTTCCACTTTTCCTTTTTATGATATAAGCCTACTTTAGAAATGTCATGAAGCAGACAAACTACAGCTATAGATTCTGTATTGAGAGATGTAGCACCATCATAGTTTGTCTGACCAGATTCTTCAAAAGGTCTTAGTGTATTCTGATATATTGATAAAGCTGTTTCGAAAACATTAATTGAGTGTTGACACAAACCACCTTCTATATTCAAATGAAACATTGTAGAAGCAGGAGCTACATAAAAATCACTTTGTTCAAGATAAGCGAGGACATTCTGAATGCCATCTCGCTTAATATAAAGGTTTACATAATCAATAAATTTTTGCTTGGAGTTAACCATGTAATATGTTTTTAAGTTAGAACAATGATTTTATTAGGAACCTGCTAATTGATTTAGCTATTAACTAACTTTAACTTTCTCACTCCTCAAGACCATTTCGAGCCATACAGATAGAACCATATTCAGAATTAAAAGTTTTACCATTCAACTGAAGATTAATCGTAAAAGAACCTCCACACTCAGTTTCAATTTCTACAGATAAAGATTCTTTGATATACTCATTGAAGAACCTTTTCATAAATTTCTCATTCCGAGATTTCCAGTCTTCATACTGAGCTTCCTCTATCAAATGAGGAATAGAATCTTTCAAAGCTTTCAGTTCAGTACGTTCTTTATCAAGTTCAGTATGTAATGATTGTAATTGGTTCTGTGCTCCAATTAATTTTGCTTCTAATTCAAATTTCTTCATAATGCTTAAGTTTTAATGATTTTGATTATACTGCAAACTTAACCATCATTATTGAATTAGAAAAAATTTCGATTATTTTTTAACTTCTTTTAAATCTTGGTATAGATTTTCAGATAAATAACTTGATTTTAAATATTAAAAATTTAATTTGAAACTTGTCCAACAACATATCATTAAGCCTAGTCATAAAGATTACCAAGAATTAGACCATCTCTTGTTATTGGCTAAGAATCTTTATAATAAAGCTTTGTATGAAGTTAGACAATACTATTTTCAAGCTAAAGATGACCCAAGTGTAAAGTACAAGTACTTAAACTATTATGCTCTTGATAAGTTATTGAAAGAAAGAAATGATAATGATTATAGGGCTTTACCAACCAACAACAGCCAAGAAGTTCTTAAATTAGTCAATCAGAACTTCTGTTCTTTCTTTAAACTCATTTCTATGAAAAGAGAAAGAATAAGTTCTTATCTCAATAGAGTTCAAATACCTAAATATCTCGATAAAGTTAAAGGAAGACAAGTTCTTGTTTATAATAGAACACAACTATCTCAAAAACTTTTAAAACAAGGTATCTTTAGAATTCCTAAAACTAATATTAAAATCAAGTTGAATTGTTCTGATAAGATTTCTCAAATCAGAATAGTACCAAAAAATAGTTATATAGTTATTGAAGTCATCTATGAAGTTCAAGAAAGAGAGCTCTTAAAAGACAATAGTCGATACTTATCAATAGATTTAGGTATAAACAACTTAGCAACTTGTTCTTCTAATGTCATAGAACCTTTTATTATAGATGGGAGAAGAGTCAAGTCAATAAATCAATTTTATAACAAACATAAAGCTGAACTTCAGAGTTCTTTAAGAGGAAACAAAAAGAGCTCTAAAAGAATTCAACATCTAAGTAACAAAAGAAATTTCAAGATTCTGAATTATCTTCACAAAGCTTCTAAGTTTATAGTCAATCAAGCAGTTTTACACTCCTTAAACACTATAGTGATAGGTTACAATAAAGGATGGAAACAAGAGACTAACTTAGGAAAGAAGACTAATCAGAATTTTGCTCAGATACCATTTGAGAAATTAGTATCCTTGATTTCTTACAAAGCAAGATTACAAGGAATTCAAGTCTTCTTGCAAGAAGAATCATATACTTCTCAAGTTTCTTTTCTTGAAGGTGATTACATACCTATCTTTAAGAAGGATGATAACAAAAAGAATCCTTCAGGAAAAAGAACTAAAAGAGGTTTGTATTCTTCTCCTAAAGGATTAATAAATGCTGATGTGAATGGTAGCCTGAATATCTTAAGAAAATTTCTATCAAGTAACAATGAAGGTTTTAATGACCCAATTGGTAAGAGCCATGTAGACTGGCCAGTAAGGATTAAGAATCCTCAAAGGATTAAACTTTAATATTTGTTTAATCTAGTTCTATCTTGGTACATTTCTTGTAACTTGTCAATATGATATTCTCTATTGATTTGATTTATCTTAGTGATAATCTTAATTTCATAAGATGGGTCACTTGCGTATCTTGCATTTCCTCGTGTCAGACCTTTTTTAAGGACTTCTAAGGGCGGACTGTCTTTCAGATAATAATTATTCATCACTTCAATGTAATGGTCTATAGCGTCATTAGGCGTAGCGTAGAACAATGCATTCGTTCCATCATCATAAGCGCCAATTCCAAATACAGAATTTGTTCGTTTGGCTCGACCTTTAGTTCCAAAATGAGATTCAATATGAGCTTGAGCTAACAACAAACTGATAACATAGTCTTTATCCAGACATTTTTCAACAATAACTTTAGGACTCATTTCTGAGTTAGGAGCATAAGTTTCAATATAAGAAGAAACTTCACTAATGATTTCTGATTTTATAAATTGACGATTAATGTCACAGGAGTCAATTTCAATCTTTATTTGGTCATTGCTATTCTGATTAAGCAATATAAGACCAAAATGGAAGGAAACAAAAATAGCCATAGTGCAGGCTATAGTAGGAACGATAAAATGTTTGCCTCCCAACGCAATAAACTTCTTTACGAAGGTTAAAATCTTTTTCATTGGTTTATTTTTGTTGGTATACAATTATTATATATTTGTAAATCACCATTTTGATTAAAATTCAGAACACAAAATAGATAAAAATGACAATTTAAGACCTCATGGACAACACTTACGATATACTTAATCAGATATTAGGAGTAGTTTCTAGGATTGAAAGCAATTCAAAGAAAGATTCTAAAGTGGATTCTTCTAAATCAAAGAATGATTCTACTAAAGGAGATTCTCAGAAGTTGTTTTCAGGTTCTAAGAACCCTCTTAATTTTGCTGGTACAGGAAAACCTGAATCTCTTCAGAAAATGGGTACTGCTCTTTTAGATTTCTCTAAAGGACTAGGTGCTTATATGAAGATAAGATTGTTAGGTGGCAAAGCAGCTATGGTAGAGATTTCTAATTTCATGACTTCTTTACAGAACATAGACCTTAGGAAAATGTACATAAGTGCTAATGCAGTATCAGCATTAACAGGTCTGTTATCAGTATTTACTCCTAAGAATGTCTTTGGTGTCTTGATGTTGTCACATGGTCTTAAAGATAAAGATGACATTCAGAAGTTCTTAGTTGCACTTACTTCAGGTCTTAATGAGATAAAAGATCCAAATGATTTTGAAAGCAAAGCTAGAACACTTACTAGGATAATTCTCCTTCTTTCTGATAAGAAAATCATCCAAGGTCTTAAACGTGCTAGTGCTCTTAATGAGAAGAGAGGAAAGAACATAGCAGCTTTCATAATAGCTCTTACTAAAGGGCTTATGGCAATTCCTAACATAGAAGTCATAGACCAAGCTACATTAGCATTGAAGACTATGACTCAAGCACTCAAGCAAATAGTCATTTGTGTTGGAATCATTGTAGATATAGGAGCATTGATATATGCTTCAGAAAGTCCATGGGCTATATTAGGAATAACTGGAACTCTTTTGATAGGTATTATTGGAATCCTTCATATAGTTGTCAAAGAGATGGCTTCTCTTAAGAATTCTAAAGATTCTCTTGACTCTATGACAAGAGTATTGTTTGGAATAACTGGTGTTGTTACTGCTATGGTTGCTGTTGCTGCTCTTGTTCTTATGATAGACCATCCATTGGTAATCCTTGGAATCACAGCAGCATTGTTGCTTGGAATCATTGGGATGCTTGCAGCTGTTGTGGGACTTAGCCGTGAAGTGAAAGCTTCTCAAAAGTCTTTAGCTAACATAACTAAAGCATTAGTCCAACTCAACTTAGTTCTTCTGTCTTTAGTAGCTACTGCAACTATTCTTTCACTTATAGGAAGACCTCTTGAAGTTCTTTTAGTGACAGCTGCATTGATTGTAGGTCTTGTAGTTATCTTGTTCTTTGTATCTGAAATCAACAATGGAATTTCTAAAGCTTCTAAGTCTCTTAAGAATATAACAACCGCTTTGGTCAACATTACTTTAGTTCTTGTTGGCTTGTTAGCTGTATCAGTTCTTCTGACTATGCTTAAGAATCCTCTTGAGATAATGGGAATAACTGCATTGCTTCTTGTAGCTATAGTAGGAACCCTCTGGGCTGTATCTAGAATGTCTAGTGGAATCTCTAAGTCAACTGCAGCACTTAAGAACCTTTCTAAAGCTATGATAAGCATAACTGCTTGTCTTGTCATTCTTGTAGGCATTGCAGTTCTTCTTTCTTTGCTTAAGAATCCTTTGGAAGTTCTTGCGATAACAGGAGCTCTCATACTTGCTGAGATTGCTATTGTCCTTGCTGTAGGTTTTGCTGGCAAGATGCTTAGAGGTTCTCAACAAGGTCTCAAGCAACTTTACTTGAGTATCATCGCTGTTACCGCTTGTATTTCTCTTGTCCTTCTTTTAGCTATCATAATCAATTCACTTAAAGAACCTTATGAAGTTCTTAAGATTGCAGGAATAATTCTTAGCGGTATGATAGGAATGCTTGTCCTTGTAGCTATTGTTGATAAGATATTTGATTTAGCTAAAGTAAGCAAATCATTGATGTACTTAGCTGCTGGAGTATTCTTGATGACTGTAGTGTTTAGTCTTCTGTTGATATGCATCTCTCTTACATTGATTCCTCTTATCCAGAAAATTAATGAGACTGCTAACTTCTGGGAAGGTCTTGCAGGTGTTGCAGCTGTAGTTATTGGAATGGGAATCATAACATTCTTGTTAGGAGCTCTTTTGAACAATGAGAATATGCTTTGGCTGATGGTCAAAGGTGCTGTAGGAATCCTTGCTCTTACAGGAATCATCTGGCTTCTTTCAGGTGCTGTAGATGAACTCGTCAATGTATCTCTTAAGATTGGAGCACAAACAGGAGCCTTCTGGAAAGGATTCGGCTCTATAGCAGGTGTCCTTATCATAGTGACGGTCATTATAGGAGTCCTTGGTGCTGTTGTTACTGCATTAGCTCCTATCATGGCAGTTGGTGCGGCTTCAATGCTTGCTCTTGCAGGAATCATCTATGCATTAGGCAAAGGCTTTGACCCACTTGTTGATGTCTCACTTAAGATAGGAAACCAATCTAAAGTCTTTTGGAAAGGTCTTAAAGAGATTGCTAAAGTTCTTAGTGGTCTTGTTGCTATCTTAGGTGTAGCAGGAATCTTAAGTCCATTAATTGCAGCTGGTGAAGCTGTCTTCTTGCCTTTAGGTTTCTTGATGATTAAGTTGTCAAAAGGTCTTGACTCTATCATAGATGTCTCTATCAAAGTTGGAAAACAGAAAGATGAATTCTGGAAAGGTCTTAAAGGAATTGGTGAAGTCATATCTACATTATTAGATTCTCTTTCAGATGTAAGCCTTGCTTCAGCTATCAAGCTTCCTATCATAACAAGAAGCTTAGTTCCTTTGTTTGAATCTCTTGGAATGTTTGTGGGTATTATCAACAAGATGGAGACTCAAACTTTCTTGAAAGGATATGATAGTAATGGAAAACCTATCTTTGAGAAGATAGATGTTGATTACAAGACTATAGCAACAACTATAGGAAACAACTTCTTAGACTTTGTCAGAACATTGATTCCTATCATTGATGACCTTGACAGTGATTCAGTGAAGCTTATCAAGAAGTTAGGTGGAGCTCTCCAACCTATGATGGATTCACTTTCTAAGTATGTTGACATCATCCTTAAGATGGCAGACCCTAACAAGCTTTCTATCATTGAAGGTTATGATGAAAAAGGAAATCCTAAGTATGGAGAGAAGAAGATTGACATCAAACTGATTGCTACTAACATAGGTGATTCATTCATTGCATTTGTCACTGAGCTTGACAACAAGTTTGAGAACATCAACAAAGATTCTGCTAAAAGAATAGAGAGGATTGGTAATGCATTAGGTCCTATTATGGAAGTTCTTTCTTCATATACTGAAGCTATGGAGAAGATTTCAGACCAGGCTAAGACTGCTTTGTGGGTAGTCTCTGCAACAGCTCTCTCTACAGGTATCATCTCAGTTCTCAAACTCTTCATGGAAAAGAAGTTCAATGATGATGTCTCTAAATATTATGGTGGCCGTTTACAACGAAGCCAGTTCAGCAAGATTAAGAATTCTTTAGATGACATTCTTGAGACTTACAAGTCATTTGGCTCTATTCTCAAAATGGCTACTAATGAGAATATTCAGAATGCTAAGAACTCTTTAGTGCTTGGCAAGTACTTGAGTGCTTTTGTTTACCAGATTACTCAAGGAAATCTTTTAGCTTATACTAAAGACGTCAAATCTAAAGAATATGAGAAAATAACAAGCCTTCTCAAGTCAATCTACCCAAGTGCTATCTACATTGAGAAGCTTGGTAAGATGGACATGTCTAATGTCGAGAACAACACAATGTCATTCATCAATGCTCTCAACAACTTTGCTAAACTTGACTTAGCTAACAATGCAACAACAGTTCTTAAGAATTCTATCATATTTGATAGAGCTCTTTCTAGAATAGACCAAGCATTGACTAAGAACAAGAAAGCTCGTCTAGCTGCTATGAAAGAGTTTAGTGCTGGAGCTGTGCAAATGGCTGAAAGCATTGACAAGGTCTCTAAGTCTGTAAGCAACATTACTAACAAAGACAAGCAAGACTTAGAGTTTGTAATCAACCAACTCAAGGAAATTGAGAAGACTAGGTTAGAAGAGACTACAATCAAGCTTGAGTATGAAAGAGCTAAAGAAGCTAACTTAGCTCAACAGACTGCTGAATATGCTAACCAAGTTCAAGCAGACAATAAAGAATTTGCAAGCAACATCCTTAACAAGACTAACAATGTCCGGAACAATACTACACAAGGAATACTTGGTGGTTTAAGTCAAGAACATCTTGATGTGATTGTGAAGTACTTTAGTGATGAGATTACACAAGCTATCATTACAGGTCTTACTACAGGAATAAAGAAATTTGAATTGATATTCAAGAACAGTTCAGAGGTGATTGGAGGACAGCTTGCAATAGGAAAGTAAAATGATGTTTACATATTTAAACAAGAAAAGAGAACTCAATTGAGTTCTCTTTTTTTCATATCTTAAATTTGAGGAGATATTTTAGCTTTCAGGATATTTGATTTCTTCGTTAGGAACATCTACATAGTAAGCAAACTTGTCAGCTCCAATTGCAGCTAAGTTTCTTAATATGTCAACAACAGCAATGTCTTCTATTGTCTCGAAAGTTCCATACTTAGATTGCAAGTCTTCCCATGGTGTGTTAGCATCATAATCAAGAATCCTTAAGATATCAAGTGCAGTCTTTCTGTCAACGATTTCAACTAAAGAGAATTTGATGAAGCTTAACAATCTTTTCTCATTGTTAAGTTTGATGTCATTCTTTGAAATCAATCCTTTCTTAATGGCCTTACGAACTCTTGCTTTTAAATCAACTAATAATTTCTCTAATCTGTTTTGGTTGGCCATAATGTTTTATTTGAATTGACTTTTTAATTTTGGTGTGATTACTTCTACAACTGTATCAAGAACAAATTGGTATTTGATTCTCTTTCCAACCATAGACTCAATTTCTTTCTGAAGCTTAGTTACAATCTGTTTTCCAGTACCATTATAAGAAGCTTTCAAGTAATCATCAATATCTCTCTTGACTGTTTTCTCAATGAAACGTTTAACATCTTTAGCATCAGAATCTTTAGTCAAAGTAGATTCACCTTCATTCAAGAACTTGATGCCTTTAGCAGTCAAACCTGTTTTAGGGTTCCAATACTCAAGAATAACAGATTTCAATTTCTGTTGTTCTGATGTTGGAAGTTCTTTAAATTTAGATGTTATCATATAGTCAGTCTTGACTGCTTCTAGGATTGCAATACGTTCATTATCAATCTTAGCTTTCTTAGCAGCTAAAACTTCTGTTTTGCTTTCATTGAGAACTTGGTTAAAATCCCTCATCTTTATTATTCAATTTTAAGTTTGAACAATGTGGTCTGCCCTATCTTTTGGTATAGACAAACGACATATTTTCTATCGATATTTATTATACTGGTGACACTCTGAAACTTTTCAGTAAAATCACTCGGCCGTAATACTTTTGAAATCTCCTGGGTTACCATTGTCTAACTTTACTGCATCTTTCTTATAAAGATTTCCATAGTCATCATTCTTTACTTTCAAGATAAGTTCAGTTCCTTTAGGAATCCTCTCTATAGCTTTGATAATTATCATCTGGTTCGTCTTGTCATACTGATATTCAACATTAGGTTTTAATGAGACTTCATCACTTCTTCTATACAGACCACAATAACCTACTGGAATTCCCCATTCTAGATTAGGAACTATTTCAAAAGCCATGTCTCTTACTTTTCTTGAAGACATGTCAGACTTAGACAATATCTGAACTGGGTCTTTCTCTATGATGTCTCTAGGAAACAGATAATCAGTTGCTATCATCCTACCATTCTGATATTCAACTTTGTTGATTCTCTTGTTTCTGTCCCAAGGCTCTATCTTTTGAATAGAGTTTTTAACTTCTTCCCTTTCATCAAAATACTTTTTGATTTCTGGGTCTAGTTCTCTATTGTCTTGCTCTACAGGCTTCCCATCTTCATCAGTTTCATCAAATGGATTATAGAACCCTCTACGTTTTCCTTCATTTAGATGGTTTTCATAACTAATTTCAGGTATATAAGAATCAAAAATCTCAGGCATCACATATCTAGCCCAAAGTTTCTTAAGTAAAGGCATTGAGACATTTCCTTTAGAGAACTTATCAAGATAAGGTTTTCCGGCAATAAGATAACCATCAGCTGGGTCATCACTAGTCAGACCATCAAAAATCTTGTCAAGGTCTTTAGGAATCTGATAGCTCAAGTCTGTCATCTTGTTAGGATATACAACAAACTGTTTTGCTATCTCATATAGAATCCTCTTTGACTTCTTATAGATTGGCTTGTACTTTATCCTCAACAAAGCAGTCATGAAAGCAGGTCCATCTTCATACCATAATGAAATCTTCTCTTTGATGACTTTAGCTTTCAATGGGTTGAACTTCAGTTGGTTAGGTCTGAATCTCTCAAGTAAGTCATTGAATTCTTTGACATCATTGAACAAAGCAGTAAACTCAAAAGCCTCTAGGCCTTCACCTATGTTCCCATCAAAACTACCTAAGATTTTATCATACAAAGCATAAAGTCTCAAGTACAATTCTTTTTGAGTATTAGATTCGTTAAATGTTGCCATTCTTGTTTTCAATTTGTTTTTGAGTGTTGCCAGACAAAGCTTTCTGTTGCTGACCAGGTAAAGCTTTCTGAGAACCTATTGCCTTTTGATTTGTATTCATTTTAGAACCTTCAGGATTGAAGATGTATTCACCAATCTGAGATGCAAGTTCTGGATGCAATATCAAATGTCCATCGGCAATAGTCACAGGATAAATCTTGAAGAAGAGAGAATCACCAGGAGCTTCAAAAGTGATGAAGTCTTTCTGGAATTTTATACCTTTCACTGCTGTGATATCTTCACCAAAGTTAATCAATATCACTGAATAGTTGTCTGCAGAAGAAAGCACCTTGAATGCATCACTTCTATTATATGGGATTTTATCAATATTATTTTTGAAAGCCTTGACATTTTCATCATTGATGCTTTCAATGAATTCTTTAGTAGAAGAAAGAAGGACTACACAAATCTTGAAAGCTTTAAGCTCTACACCTTTCTCTCTAAGAGCTATCTTGAATTCTCCAGTAGGAGCAAGCTCACCTTTAGGAACTAAAGTCGGAAGTTGTTTCTGTTCTTCTTGAGGAATCTCTTCAGCTTCAGGCAATATTGCAACTTTAGCCTTAGCAAAGAAAGTGTTAGTGTGCTTCACTATTGTTTTCTTCTCTTCATTTCTAGGAATGAAATACAAGTACTTGAAACCTTCTAAAGAAGAAGCTTTAATCTTGCCATTGGTTTTCTTTATGAAACCTTCTTCACCAGTTTCTTCAGCTTCCATCATAAACACCTTCATCTCTTTGTCAACAAATGCCTGTACAAACTCGTTATAAGAGTACACTGGTTTTTTAGTAGCACCTATGATAACAGACTTGTAATCTTTAGACTTACTGAATGTGTCTACATTATAGACATCTGAATTCTCAAGCATTATAGCATTCTCTACTAAGAGCTCACTTTCTCTGACTGACTCATCTTTTTCAATATCATCAGGAACTGAATCAATCTCAATTTCATTTACTTTAACAATGAAATCTAATTCATCTGTTTCTTCAGAAGATTCTTCTCCAGTAGGAGTTTCTTCATCAGAACTATCTTGAACATTTTCTTCCTCTTCAGGTTTTTCTTCTTCAGGAGTCTCTTCAGTTTCTTCTTCAGGATTTTCTTCTACTTCTTTTCTCCAGTTAGCATCTACTATCAATGAATCTTTTCTCAAATTGTGTTTCTCATCCATCTTGCAAGATATAGAAACTAAGTAAGGACTTTGCTCATCATCATAACCTAAGTCTTCATGAATCTCAGATGACTTGAGATTTATAGGTTGGCTCCATTCAGTCTTGTCATATGAACCTTCATTAATGAAGCTAGCATAAGGAATCACATCTAAAAGTTCATCAACATTGATGACTTGCTTGTTTCCGAAGTTGCTTGCAACTTCTTTTCTCATTCTAGAACCTTGTCCTTTAAGTTCATTCTCACTTACTGAAGAGATGAAAGTCACAATATGACCAAGTGGCTCATCTGAAGTAGAGTTCAAGACTAGGTTGACAATGTCTTCCTGGGATTCGTCTTCGTCCGCCTCATTGAGTTTGCTGACTAGATGTTGGAAAATATATGACTCATTGCTTGCCGCGCCCTGTGCACTTCCTACATATTGGTATGAAACTTTGAAAGCTGCATTAGGATTCTCTTCTTCTTCTTTTTCCTCTTCTGGAGTTATCTCTTCATCATCCTTATCATCTGTCTTCTCATCTTCTTGATTCTGAGGAGTGACCTTCTGGACTTCAGGCAATAACTTAGCAAAAAGCTCAAGCATGCTTCCTCTCAAGAAGTCTTTAAGATATGTGTACTCAGGTGATTTGTTGAACTCATCAATAGATTGTTGCTTTGCAGTCCTAAGAAGGTTGAGATACTTTCCCCATAAAGCTATAAGACCATCCTTCTTAAGTTTCTTGTCTAAGATAGAACGATTGTTAGTGATAGCTTCTTGCAAGTTCCTGTCATAAGCTGCTATAAGGTCATCCATAGCCTTGTTCATATCTTTGAAGATAGTGTAGTCAGCCATGTCATGGTCACCTATTACTTGGTTGAAAATAGCAATAAGTCTGTCATGCAAGTTCTCATTAGTCTCTTGATTAAGCTCTTTGATAGCATCAACTCTAGTCCTACGAGCTTTTTCTATGAATGGAGCATTGTTCTTGTTCTCTTGCCATTTCTTCCATCCATCTTCATCATTAATCTTAAGGCCTGTAATCTTCTCAAAATCATCAGCTATCTTGTTAGCACCATATTTGAAACCGTTTATAGCATCAGTAATCTGTTTAGCTTCAGACTCACCAAAAACTCTTTTAAGAGCATTTCTATATTGTTCAAGAATATCAGTGAAATACTCATTAGGTTTTTTATTCTTAGCTGGTTTTATCGAAGAGAGGTTCTTGAGTGGGTCTGAAACAGTCTTGAGTCCAAACCATTTAGTCTGTTTCTTAAGAAGCTTCTTGAAGTTCTTGTCAGAGCCACCAGCAATCTTAGGCATGGAGATATGAGAGTTAGGCATAGAGTCTTTACCACCATAGTCATAGATTCCTGCATATTTAGCCATTTGGTAAGTAATCATCAAAGCATTTCTTTTCTCATCATTGACTATAGACTTGTAAGACACTTCATTCCATTTGTCACCATGACCTTCAATAGCAAGCTTGACAACTTTCTTCATGTAAGATTTAATGGCCATGAGGTTATGTGCTGAAATAGCAGAAACAACTGCTATTGAAAGCGAACTTGCTAATACACCTGCTGTAAATTTTAATAAATCTTCATTTAATCTTGGTTGAATATCATTGAATTCAAATAATTCAACAAATCCATCATTTATAATATTCTTATCAATTAAAGCTTTCATTCTTATCAAGATTGTACTTTCTATCTATTGGACCTATACTATTCCTTAAGTTAGTAATTTAGAGGTCTGTTTTAACATTTTTTAACATTATTTTTCGGTCCTTTTTTAAAATTTTATAGGATAAAATCAAATCGATTATCGAACAATTCTTAGTAAAAATTCTAAACAAAAACCAACTAGAAAAATAGTCTATTAACAAAATTTAACATTTAAATAACTAATTAGAAATTAAAAAGTTAAATCAAAAATTATTTATAATGAGTATAAATTAAGACTATTTTTAATCAGGTACTTAATCGAAATCCCCAGGGTGCGTATAATAAATACCGGATTTCCGGAAACTTAGATATAGGGAAAGGATTTTAGAGAAGAGGAAAATTGAATTATTTCTTTGAATGGGGCGTGGGGTGCTGGATGGAATTTCTAAAGATTTTTAGGTTTTATCCTAGGATTCTATTTGAGCATTATACACTTGGTTAAAATTTTTAATAGAAGATTACTTTCATTCATATAATTTAAAAAATTTAAAAATTTGATGTCAGAATCTGAAATTGAAATTATTGCTAAATTAGCTTCGGAATGTTTTGTTACTGATGAATTCTATAGAACTTTAGAAGAAGACCAAGAAATTAGAAAAGAAATTATCAAGAACCTTTTTACTGAAAGTATTCGCATTTGTAATCTATATGGTAAGATTTATACTTATCAAGTTAATAGTGAATGTGTTGGGTTTGTTAGTAGTTTTAATTGGACTAAACTTAAAAATGACAAAAAATCTTTTAACTATCTGTTTAGTTCCTCTAATTCTAATTTAGACAGTAAACTTATTAAAGAGTTAGAATTTATTGAAAATATTTTAGATAAAGACCAAGATTGGATATATTTGCTTGCAATTTGTGTAAGTCCTTCATATAGAAGAAAAGGGATTGCAACTTTATTGATAAGAAAAATTATAGAAGATTATTCATATTACAATATTTTTGCTGATATATCAAATCAGAATTCTATAGAACTCTATAGACAATTAGGTTTTGAAATTTTAGAAACTATTGAAAATTGCACATTCGTTAAACATTTAAAAGAAAATTAAAAATGGGAAACCAAACTTCCAAAATCACTTCTTGTCTTATCATAAAGAACGAGAAAGATAATATAATTCCTTTAGTCGAAAGCCTTCTTAAGTTCTCTGATGAAATCATGATTGCTGATACTGGTTCAACAGATGGGACTTTAGACAGGTTGATGGTCTTTAGTGGAGATGACAGAGTCCACCTTACTTTTTTTGATTGGACCGACAATTTTGCAGAGGCTCGGAACTTTGCCTTCAACCAACCATCTAAATATACAAGTGAGAATGACTATTTCTTCTGGTGTGATGGTGATGATATCATTGATGACAATTTAGTCAAGGCTATTCTTGAACTTAAGAAAAAGAATTTTGAGAACCTTTCTTCTGTAATGCTTGACTATAAGTATCCAGATGGGAACTTCTTATGCTTAAGACATTCATTCATAAGAAAGCATGATTTTGAGCAATGGGTTGGTATTGTCCATGAATATCCTTGCTTTAGTGGAAGAAATGGAGTCAAAGTCATAGATAGGAACCAAGCTTATCTTTATTATGACAAAGAACCTGGAATCAACTCATGCTTGAGGAACCTCAAGATATTCACAAACAAGTACCTTACAGACAAGACATTAGACACCTTCTCATTAAGAGACTTGTTCTATTATGGTTATGAGTTCTACAACAATGGGATGGATGAGGATGCAAAAAAGATATTCGATATTCTATTAGAGAAAGGAACTGAGAGCAGGCAACCAGAATGGCAAGAATATTATTTTGTGACTGCAATCACTTGCATAGCTGAGATGAACTTCAGAAAGCAAGACTTAGAGACTATGTTCAGTTATCTCTCTAAAGCTATGAAGTACTTTCAGGTCCTCAGAGCTGACACATCATATTATCTTGGATATTATTTTAGAGAGATTGGAATGTTCGATAAGTCTAGACATTATCTCAATTACTGTAAGAACTTAGATTACAAGGACTATATCAACAACACTTTCTCTAATGAAGAGTTCTATAAGAGGAAAGCTCTTGAGTTGCTATGCAATGTGTATTGGTGCTTAGAAGACAATCAAGCTTCTTATGAGTCTTATAAAGAGCTTAAAGAGAAATATCCAGAATCAGAAGTCATTGATATGAACAAGGATTGGTATAGAGAACTGAAGATGAAAGGAGAAATTCATGACTAAGGAACAAATCAAAAAATATTTTACAAAAGACCTTAAGAATATATGGGGTCGGTTCAACTATCATATTTTCTTTACTGATGAGGAAAATTATCTGAATATCATGGACTATCATACATTTGTCAGAGTTTATTTTTATGATGACAATATAGAAGATAAGAACATTCATCATTTCTATATTTCAGATTTGAGTGTTGAAGAAGGATTTAGAAGAGAAGGTAGAGCAACTAATATGTTGAACCATATAGAGGCTATAGCAAAGCAATGTAAAATCTCAGAATTGTACCTTAAAGTCAACAAAGATTCCTGGATGCATGAGTGGTACTTGAGAAGAGGTTTTCGAGACTACACTTTAGATGAAGAAAATTACATTTGGTTACAAAAATTATTAGAAACAAAAGATAGTGGAAAAGAAGATTAAAGTAGTTCTTATAGGAAATTATCCTGAAGACAAGATAAAAGACATAAAAGACCGTAGGTTTCCAGAACCTTATTATGAGTCTGGATTTGAAATTGTTCATTTCATAGATGATACTGATATTTGTCAGAAACTGTATTCAGCTTCTAACTTTGATGTCATCATCACATTCTATAGCAATAAAGACTATGAAGAATCTGGTAAAACTTGGAATGAATATTTCTATTTACTTTATCCTCATTTGTTTGAGATTAGTCCAGTTATTCCTAACAAATGGATTTCTATAGATGAAAATGAAAGTTCTGACAAAGTTGCTGAGTTTGTTATAAACACTTTCTTCAAAGCTCAGTATTATTTCCAGCAGATTCCTGGAATGTTCAGTATCATAACACCTTGTTACAACACTTCTGAAGAGATGTTTATGAGACTTTATAATTCCATCAAGAACCAGACTTATAAGAATTGGGAATGGTTTATCTTAGATGATTCAGACAATGGTGTTGGTGTCAAGCCTTATCTTGACAAAATTAAAGACTTCAGAATAAGATGCCTTTCTAATGTGACTAACCATGGTAATGTAGGCTATAACAAGAGAATCTTAGGCATGGCTGCTCATGGAGAATTCATCTTAGAAGTAGACCATGACGATGAGTTGATGCCAGAGTGTTGTCAGAAATGTGCAGAAGCTTTTGAGAAATATCCAGACTGTGGCTTTGTCTATTCAAATGGAATAGAACTTAAAGGTCCTGAATCTATAATTGAATATGGAGAAGGCTGGGCTTATGGACAAGGACTTTCTAAAGAATTCACTTATAAAGGAAAGACGTTCTATGGAAATTATACACCAAACATCAATGAGATTTCTATAAGGTCAATTATGTCAGCACCTAACCATGTCAGAGTCTGGTTGAAAGCTGTATATGACAAGATTAATGGACATAACTACAATTACAGTATCGTTGATGATTATGAACTTATAGTCAGGACTTTCTTAGAGACTAAGTTCTGTTATGTGCCTGATTTCCTTTATGTCCAGCATAGAGAATATGAGACAACTCAATATACAAGAAATCGAGAAATTCAAAGGTGCAATCAGCTAGTTAAAGAGATTTATGATGAGAGAATTCATAATAGAATCTTAGAATTAGGATATAAAGATAGTATCTGGGATGAAAATCAGAATTGTTCTATTATGGTCCCTACACCAAAACCTCTTAACCAAAAATTCAATTACATGTATGAATGCTGAGATTGAAAAGATAAAAGAATTCTTTAAGCTAAACCATATATACTTTGCCTCAAACACGAGGAATCCTCGTGTAGGTTCCTTGTTTGAGAAAAGTTATAATCTATATAGTCCATTGATTGATGAAGAGACTGACAATTTCATTCTTATAAATTGTTCTGACTATAACTATGGGTACAAGTGTTTCCTTGAAATGATAGAGTATGCACTCTATGGAAAGAAATATCCTCGGATTGATTATATTGTCTATATAGATGAAGACTGTTTCATTTCTGACTTGAAGACTCTTAAGAATATTGTTGAAGACTTCATAAGTAGTGACAGGACATTTGCCGGAATACCCGACGGTGGCGTCTGTTGTCACAGGAACCACAATAATATTGCAATCAATACTTTCTTCACCATCTTCAATATCCGCCAAATTAGAGACCTATTCAAAGGAATTGAGCAAGACCAATTCAAAAAACATATAGTTCCAGCTATTGAATCATATTCATTTGAGAGATTTTCTAAAGAGTGTCCTTATAACAAGATGAATGAGTTGTTCAATGATACTAAAGTATGTGCAAAACATTCTACTTTTATCAAGAACTTTTATGGTGAACCTGAATATTGCAATATAGTCAGAAATGACCCTAACAATCCTATAGAGCCGCATCAAGAACCTTACTCAAGCAAGTTAGACAATTTTGAACCTTACTACAAGTTATTCTTCTATCTTATGAAGTTAGGTGCTAAACCTTATTATATCGTAGGTGCTGATGCTTGGAAAGACAATGAGAAGAATGTCATAGACAACATGGGTGGCATATGTACAGCTTTATTCTATAACTATGTTCCATTCTGTTACCATACATGGTTTGCAAGATGCTATGTTCCTGAAGCTGATATAGAACATGTCAAGATTCTGCCGAATAGTGAGTTGTTCCTAAAACATACTGATAGGATTAATCAAGTGTACAATTGGGTCATAAAACATCAGAGAAAACTTTAAGACATGCCCAATATAGAAAATCTAAATATGAATGGTTTCAGCAAAGGTTCTACAGCAATCTTATACAACAAGAATTGCTTAGAGACCTTGGAACCTCTTATCACTTTGCTTCATGCTCAGGATTTCATCCTTGAAATCAGAGTGTTAGATGAGTACTCAACTGATGGTTCTCAGCAGTTTTTAGAAAGATATGATTTGTATAAAGTCAAGCTTTACAAGACTCATGACACTCTAGACAGAGCTAACAAGCTTTCTGAAATAGCATATTCTGTTACTGAGACTGATTGGATTATATTCTTCCAACCATTTGATGTCATGACACAGAAAGATATGGACATCATATTCCATGTCACTCAACAAGAATATGATGGAGTTGAGTTTAATTATGAAAACTCTTATGCATATTCTTTCAGAGCTATAAGGACTTGCAAGTTCCATGGGTTTATCAATAATCTGATTCCTGAACTTAGGTTAGACTTAGCATACACTAATGTTGCAGAGCTTACGATTCAGAAAGAGCCTATGGTTTCTAAATCTATAGCAGACCATTATCTAGATATGCTCAAGCTTTTTGCTGACAAAGAGGAATTCAAGAACCCTGAATATTGGATTGAAGCATATAAGTATAGTCTGACTTATTATCCTACTGACATCAAGAAAGCATGGTACTATCTCAATAAAGCAGAAAAGTTAGTGGTTGCTCTAGACAACCCAGACCCATATACTTATACCGACATCATGACAGCTAAGGCCATGAGTTATTATGCTTTCAATAAAGACATTTGTTTAGAGTATCTCTTGAAAATCCAGAAGCATAACTTGCAGTTAAGACTTGATATTGTCTGGTTTGTTTTCAAAAATTATTTTAAGGATAAGTTAGTCATCTCAGCTTTAGACAGAAGAAACAATGACTTTCTTGTTGGTGAGTTCATGACTAATCTTTATATGATGAGTAGTGGAGAGAAAGACAAGGCATACTGGGCAAGCATGTACTATGACAGAGTATGGGATGAGTACATACCTGGAATGCTTGAATGGTGTAAAGAAAACAATCAAGATGCTTATGATGAGATGTTGAACAAAGCTCAAGAAATCAATCCAAATTTTAGACCATGAAGATAGTAGAGTTTGCAACTAAATATAACATCTGTTTTGTGACAAATGGATGGAGAGGAGAATTAGGAGAAAGATGTCTGAGTTTCTTTGGTTCTGAACTTAATGACCTTAAAGACAGAAGAAGGTTTGAAATCTTTTATGGACAGTATCCTTCTAATGTTCTAGACAACAAAGAGAATTATCAATACTGGAAACTGTTCTATGGTAAAGAAGTCTTTGTTCATCTGCTCAAGTCTTCTTATTTCATGAACAATTTTGATTATATTGTTTACTTTGATGAAGATTTGTTCTTGTATGATTGGGATACTTTCATGAAAGCTTTTGAAGATTTTGATTTGGATTCTGATTATAGTGTGATGGCTCCACCTGATGGTGGTATTGTATGCCACCGGATGAGATGTGCTGAGACTATGCCTAACACTTTCTTATGTGTCTTCAAATGTAAAAAACTCAGGAATCTTAAGTTCGATGAACATGAGATGGAAAAGTATAAAACCCAAGAATGGTTTCATAAGACTGAATGGTATAATGAGCATTTGGTAAGAGCAAACAGACTTAGAATAGAAGTAGAGAACTTCAGAAGAGGAAAAGAACTTCTTTATGTAGAGCTTGTAAAGAATCATGTCCTTGATTCATTTCCTTATAAGAAGAAACTAATCATCAATGACAAAGATATTCCATATGCAATGTTATTTCCAGAAGATACTAGATTTGATGGATTGTCAAAAGACAACTACAACCATATTGATACAGAACCTTATTATGTTCTCTTTTATTACTTGATAGCAAATGGTGCAAAAATAAAATATCTTTTTGTAACCGATTTGTATAAAGATGAATATAATAATGTGGTTGATGATTATGGTGGTGTTGCTAGTGAACTGTACTTCCAAGGAAAACCATTTGCGGTCCATACTTGGTTAAGCCGAATCTATATAGATTGTCCAGCTTTCAAAGACAATTACGAGAGAATCAATAAGATTTACAATTACGCTAAAAAGAAACAAGATGGCCTTGACCTTCTCTGATGAAAATGGATTTGTTGACCAGCAATTGTTGTTCAATGTAAAGGTTCTTGCTACTAATGTTCGGATTAAAGAAGAACTTAAGAAGGTACAAGAGATTTTAAGTTCTGCTTTAAAAGCAACAGAAATTAACAAGAACGGAAATATAGAAAAATTATGGGATGGAATTTATCAAAGAGAATTGGATATTTCTTTTGCTTTGATAGAAGTAGAGAAAGTCTTGAAAGCCTTCTTTGATGAGTGGTTCCCAGAACTTTATACTAGGATTTCTGTAAAGAAATCTATGGAAAAAGTCAGGCTAGAAATCTTTACTGATACTGGCGATGTCTATTATGATTTTATCAATATGATTTCTGAGCCTAATAGAACATTTGACATCCTTGAAATTATAGAAACTATCAAAAGAAATGCATAACAAAATGTTAAGAAATTTTTCTAGAGAATTTTTAATCGTTTTGTGAAACTAGATATATAACCTGTGTTTAATAATTATTACTTATTGTTTAACTTTTTAAATTTAACTAAAATTGAATTTAAGTTTTAAAAATTTAGGTCCTATTGATGGATTTATCCAGTGGCTTAAAAACTTTGCCACTATGTCTCCTTCCTTACTTATTGAAGTTGATGCTGAACAAGAGAAGTTTGTCTCTAAAGCTTTTACTGTAGACAAAGGACTTGTCAGGTATTCTGAAATCTCATTTGCTGATGCTAACTTAGCAATTATTGAAGGTTCTGATATTCCTGCAGTTCGTCTTAAGTTAGGTATCTTCTTGATGTTACCAAAATTCATTACAGTTTGTGAAACATTCTCAACAACTGACTTTACAATCCAGGTTGATTATGAAACATTGAATGAACCAGGTTCACCAGCTCATGGAGAATTTGTTTCAGATGCAATTAGATTTGTTTCAAAATCACTGAAGATGACAGTTAATGAATGTTCTCCAGCAGAGTTCACTTATCTTAGTGATGAGATTTTCAACAAGTCAATCCATGTTGCTAATGATGCTGTCAAGATTACTGTGACACCAGATCAAATCAAGAACCTTATTGCTATCTCAGGAATCTTTGCAGCCGATTCTAAGAAAGACATTATGATTCTTTACTCTAAAGAGACTGAAGATGGTGCGGCAATCTATGCTCGAGACAAGAACACTTTGTATGATTATGAGCTTGGTTCTTATGTTCCAACGGGAAAGTTCCAGTCATTTAGTGCTTCTATCTTCAGAGAGAAATTGATTCTTTCTATGAAAGGTGTTCCTGAAGAAGTTGAACTCTTAATGTCTACAATGAATCCAACTCGTATCTTGCTAGACACTGTGTCTGGAACATCAAAAACTGTAATTTCAATAGTAAATGAATAAGAGACAAAAATATAACATGATTAATAGCGTTTATGCCCACGTAACTCCTCTCAAGGATTTTGATTGGAGTGTATATGAAAATGGTTTCAATGGTTCAAACCTTGTAGAGAACAAATCAATCAAGACAAAGAAAGGTGACAAGATTTATTGTCATGAGAAATATGCAACATCTGTCTACAAGAAACTGAATGGAGATAAGAATTCAGAAAATGTAGAAATCAAAGACTTCTCTCTCAATGGAGCCTCTAAAGTTGTTGCAATGGAAATCCTCAACAATGATGAGATGTTAGTCTCTACAGCAGGTGGTAATGCAACTGTTGTGAACCTCAACAAAGAAAACAAGTTCTTTGAACTTTATGGTGGTGACAAGAATTCCTTCATTCACTGGATTAACAATCCGGACACGAACAAGCAGTTCATTGACATGGACCTTATGGTCAAAGTCAATAAGAATGGCAAAGGTTCTATGATTGATGGACACACATACAAGCTTTACAAAGAGTATCAAGAACAGATTGAGAAACCAACTAAAGCTTATTATGGAAAGGTCAATGCTTGTCATAGAGGTGGTTTCACACTTGAACTTCAAGGTGTAAGAGCTTTCATGCCTTACTCACTCTCAGGAATTGAACGTGATACAGACCCAGAAACAATTGTAGGAACTACATTAGAAGTCATGATTGACTCATTCTCTAAGAAGAGTGGTTTCATTGTGTCACGTAAGAAGTACTTGAGATTCATCTTGCCTGCTCAGCTTGCTAAACTTGACACTACAAATCCATGGAATGGAACTATCACTGGTGTTGGTGCAAAAGATTCACCTTACGGTGGCAAGAAGTACTTTGGTATCTTCATTGAGATTGAAGCCGATGGCAACAAGTATACTGGATTGATGCATAAGACATTGATGTCAGATAAGACTTATGCTGACTTCAAGGCTCTTGAAACTCAAGTAGGTTCACCAATCAGTGTATGGATTCATGAAGTTGTAGGTGACAGAATTGTCTTCAGTGACATTGAGCCTGAGAACCGTGAAGAAATCTCTAAGATACGTGAAGCTCAAGAGGAAGAAGAGAAGAAGAAACTTGAGTTGAAGTATAACAAAGAACATGGAATTCATAAAGTATCTGAAGAAAAACTTGACCAACTGGTTAATCATTTCAACGGATAGAACATATAAGGAAAGTCCTCTTCTTGAATCTGAGGACTTTCCTTTATTCTCTAATAAAAATGACTCAATACAATAAAGAATTATCAGTAGAACTAGAACAAGTAACTCCTTGGAAAAGAGCTCTTAACGCCGCCAGAAGAACAATAGGAAAACCTAAACTTGATAAGAATCCTTCTAAACATTGGGAAGCTCAAGCAATTCTTGCAGAACATAGTCCTATTAGAACTGTATGGTATTCATGGACTTGGAAGAATATTAGGACCTGGATTACTTCGCATATGTCAAGACATCATGAAGGATGTGAGAAGTTTATACATTCTCAAAGAGAAGACCGAAGAGAATTGGATGTCCCTAGAGATGAGTTACCTCAAGGTTCTCTTAATGACATGGATATGGAAGCCAATGTTCAAGCTCTTATCAATATTTCAAGAAAAAGAGTTTGCAATAATGCTTCTAAAGAAACAAGAGAAGCTTGGTCTAAAGTTCTAGATGAAATTGAAAAAGTAGACCCAATACTTGGAGAAAAACTTAAGTTAGGACGTGAATGTGTTTATAGAGGGTTCTGTCCTGAATTCAAGTGTTGTGGATACTGTAATACAGAAAAATACCAACAAGATTTAAAAACTTATAGAAATACAGAATATGCTAACTGATTTGAATTTTCAAAATTATGAAGAGATAATTCAGAATACTGATACAGTAGTCATTGACTTTTGGGCTCCATGGTGTGGACCTTGTAAAGCTTTAGGTCCTACTATCGAAGCTTTAGCTGACAAGAATCCTGAAGTTCTTTTCTCTAAAGTGAATGTAGATGAAGATGATGACCTTGTTTCTAGATTCAATATCAGAAATGTTCCTACAGTTATCTTTATCAAAAATGGAAAAGAAGTTGCTCGTAAAGTAGGAAACCTTCCTATTGAGACTTATCAAGAAGAATTAAACAAATTGAAATAGAGTATGCCAATACCAAATAACCAACAGCAAATGCAATTAAATGTATCCAGAAAGGATATTATTGATGCACCTACAGTACAGTGTGAATGTGGACATAAAATCTTCCAACATGCTGTTATATTGAAAGAAGTTCCTGGTTTCATGCTTGGAATGGGACAAGACTCTGTCATGATGCCTATTGAGGTCTTTGTTTGTGCTAGGTGTGGAGAACTTGCTCCTTCTATCAAGAATGACCCTAACATGAAGAACCTTCTAGAAGGAAAGAAAAGAGAAGAAACTAAATCAGGTTTAATCGTTTAAGTTCTTATTTTATAAATACTTACAGAAAAATATCATATCAAACCATGGAAATTATTGCGTTAGTTTTTTCAATTGCAGCCTTAGCTGTAGCTTTCTTTTATAGAAAACCAGGTCCTGAAGGTCCTCAAGGAAAAGATGGAATTCAAGGTCCTAAAGGAGATAAAGGAGAACCTGGACCTAAAGGTATAGATTCTACTGTTCCAGGTCCTAGAGGTTTTCAAGGAATCATTGGTAGAGATGGAGACCCAGGAGAACCTGGTGAAAGAGGTCCACAAGGATTCCAAGGACCTGAAGGAACTGGAAGTGGAAGTCCGGACACACCAGACCAAATTCTTGAAAAATTGAATTCTAAAGATGTTCTTGAGTTCAAACACTCTAAGATTTTAGCAGATTCATTTTATGAGGTCAAGAAAGACTAAAAAATAAGTTTAACATTTAATTTAAAAGAGAAAAAGAATTATGGTAATTACACCGAAATTTGGCTTTTGGGCCGTTAAGATTGTTATTGAAGCAGAGAACGACAAAGGAAAAGTAAAGAAACTTCGGGAAACTCATCTTTATGATGCTGTCAATCCTACAGATGCTGAAGCACAAGCTACAAAAGAAATGGAAGGAACTATCTATGAATGGTCCATTAAAGGAATCACTAAAGTTGACTATACTTGCATAGGTATTCCTGAAGAAAAGAAGTAAGTTTTTGTTTCATATTAATAAGTGTTAAAAGCTCTAGCAGAATTTTTCTTGTTAGAGCTTTTTTGTAAATTTGCAGATATGAAGAAAAAATCAGAAACTATAGAAAAAGAAAAGGTCAATTCTAAACGTCCTAGAAAGACAAAAGAAAACTCTGATAAGATTAATCAGAAACAAGAAAAACCAAAAGCAGAAGAACCTAGGATTAATTCTGAGGAACCTGATTTAGCTACTAAAAGAAAGCTTCTTTCTAAACTCAAGCAGCAACCTAATTGGGAAGACAGAAGTATCAAAGAATGCCAGAAAGCTTTAGAAGAAGTCAACTGGGATTACAATGCTTTGTTTGTCAAGAAGAAACGAAGAAAGAAAGTAGTTGAAGAAATTCCAATCATAGAAGAGGAAGAAGTTGATGATGAACCTGTCATTCCAGTAGAGGAAGAGAAGAGACCAGAATATATTCCTGGTCTTGATTCTGCTTGGGTCTTGAAATACCGTTCATACTGGAGACCTTCAGAACTTAACCTTCTAGATATAGTAAACAAGAAGTTAGGAACTTCATATGAATCTTGGAATGAACTTTCTGAAAAACATGAAGACCTTTCTGAAGAGTTTCTAACTCAGTATGAAGGATATGTCTCTTTCTATCATCTTTTCAAGACACATAATCCTGATAACTACTCAGAAAAATTCAAGAAGAAGATGAAAGACCATTTTCTTATCGCAGACTTAGATTTAGTTCCACGTAATTACAAAAGACAAAGAGATGAAAAAGTTATTCAAGAAAATTAAAGACTATTTCTTTCCTGTAGGTACTCTTACTTCTAAATTGAAGTATTCTATTGACACTGACTATGACTTGTGGGTTGAAGAACCTGGTTATATCACACTATGGTGGTCTATTGACAAACCTTGGTGGTCATTCCATAATGGCTCTAGATTAGTTCTTGGACACTATTATCATGATGGTCTTAGGACTATAAGTCTATACTCATTTGGTAAGACTTTCAAAGGAATAGAAGATGCAATCGAATTTGCAGAAAAACATCCTAGACTTATTGACCTTTATAGAGAATATTGCAAAGACTCTAATTGCCTGAAAGGAAAGCAAGAATATAGAAAAGCTGTAGCTAAAAAGCGAAGAGAAAAGGCTTTAGCTACAGCTTATAACAATCAATAAGATTTGGCGAACATTACTGCTTCACCTTCATTAATGACAAGGTTTCCATAGATGTCTACAGCTTCAAGTTTGAACTTGTATTCACCTTTCTGAGTAGCTCTAGAATAAATGAATGGATTGATGACTTGCCATCTCAATCTGTTCATTTTTTGTGTAGTGTTAGTATAAAGACTCCAGATAGACTTGTATTCTTTGAGTGCTTTTTTCTCTTTATATCTAGATGTCACTCTATACTGGTTTCCTTGCATTAATGAAGCTGGAATATCATACTCATACAAATCTGCATACAACAACTTAGTTTCTGAAAGCCAGTCATTATAAGCATCTACAGGAATGAACTTGCATATGTTGAATGAATATGTAGAGTCAATGTAGTCAGCAATCAACCAGTCATTTTTAAATCTGACAGTTCCATAACCTTTGCTCTCTATTGTATTCTCTCTAGCTTCTAAGATATATTGGTTGTATAATGAGTTAGCATATGTTGCTCTTACTGTAATCTTGTCATTATAAGTCTCTTGGTACCCACCTTTAGAATAAGTGAACCAACCTGTAGTTATAAGCTCTTTGTTTATGATGCCTTCTACAGTATACACTTGTTTGTAGATATAACCATTAGGTTCTCCAAACTCATCTAATGGAGCAACGTTCACAACATCAACATTCTTTATCCTATAAGAAGCACTTGCAATATAGTCTTCAAGGTTATTGTTTCCAAGTTCTGCATCCTTTCCAAAGATTATCTTGATGACTTGTCCTTTCTTGAAGACAAAGTTGTTCTTGAGCATAGTGTTAGAAAGCTTGAATGTGCTTTCATTATTATCATAATCATTCTCTATAGAATCAACATCTATCAAATATTCAGAGACATTAGAAGCAAAGCACTTTATCTTTCCTGAATTCACTTTCTCAACAAGCTCATCATTAAGTTCTTTGAACTGGCTTCGAGTTCCAGACTCAACACATTGGATGTAGTTGTTGTTTGCTTCATCATTGTCTTGAACTGCTTTGAAGAAACCTGTCACTGTATATTTTCCTGCAATGCCTTGAGAGTCTTCATCTTCTTTATTCTCATAGTGCAAAGACATCTTGATTGGGTCATAGAAGTAAAGATTGATAGAAGCATCAACAACAAAGACATTGTTAGCATCTACATTCTCATCAAGGATATAGAGCTTGAGTCCTGTCCTTTCTCTTTCATAACTATCACCAACCACATTAATCTTATAGTCAAAGTCAATGCTCACAACTCTTTCTGTCAGGTTTTCTAAAAGCAAATAGTCATCTTTCTTAGGAGTGTCAATGACGTAAGAGTTAGTAGGATATGTGAACAAATCTAAACCACTTGAATCAATACCGTATATCCTAGTGTTAGGCAAGAACCTAGGCTCTTGGTTACTTAAGAAACTCTTATATTCTTCTGAGTATATTTTCTCACCATTAGCATTCTCCCATGTAGATATATCAACTAGCTTTCCATTCTTGTTGAAAGCATAGAACTCTTTGTCATTGTTAGACCTTGAATAAGGAGTAGAGACAAATATGTTAGGTGCATCTGCATAGACATGACATTCTTTTTCAGACTTGTTAGCATAGATGTTGCCAAACTGGTCCCATCCTTTAACGCTCATGTCATATTTTCCTATATGGTTGACTGAGACATCAATGAATTGGTTTATAGTATAGCATTCTTTAGTCAAGTCTAACTTAGCTTTCTCGTATTGTCCTACTCTGAGGTTCTTGAGATGTTCAAAGTTTGCAGAGATGTTGTCCTTGACATAAACCTTCTTAGCACTGGCATCAGCAATCACATATTGGTAATCTTTGTCTTTAGCCGGGTCCCAACCAGGATTGCTGCTGTTCTTGATTCTTATGTAATCTAGACTTGCGTCTCTTGAAGAGTCAATGACCATCTGAGCATTGAATATCCTGTTAGAAGCAGAATTCTTGAGAGCAGTTATGTCACTGGTCATTGAAAGAATAAGCTTGCCATGACCATTCATGAACTTGTCTACATTGAAGACCCAAGGATTGAACTTCTGACTGTAGTAATTGTATTCAGCTACTACTTCTTGCTCGGTGTTTCCAGAACTGATGTCAACATGCTCATCAGAAAAGTTGATATAGGCTTCCAGGTTTTCACCTTCATCACAGGTGATAGTTCCATTATAAATGTCTAATATGAACTCACTGTCGCCTAAATAACAACTAGAGGAAGCATCTAGAATCCTGTCACCATTCTCACCATAAGTTTCTGTATTGTAAATGACAACATCATAGTTTTTTATATAGAACAAAGGAACTTCATACTTAGGAGAAATCTCATACTTGAAAGAAGCATTCTCTCTAGGAACTAAAGTGATGTAATCATAAGACACTAGCTTAGTCCTAGAATATTTCTTGTCATCTATCAAATAGTAGTTGTTAGCTGATGTGTCTTTGTACATCATGTACCTATAAGCTTGTGCTTCAGTGTCAAATGCACTGTTCACTCTGTAGACTACAGATTGGTTAATATTTCCATACTTCTTCCTGAAGGCACCATCAGCAATCTGGATTGTAGGGCATTTCTCAAACTCACATCTTGGAACATCATCATGATAGACATAGATTTCATTGTCTCTAATCCAAATAGGATTGAGACTTCCATCCATAGTTCTCTTTATAGAGTTGACTATAGTTCCTGAACTAGTCTTGATGTCTAAAGAATACTGAAGCTCATTAGCTAGCAATGGTGCATTGAATGGAGCTCCAATTGGAATATGAAGCTCATTGTTCACATCAAACTTGTCAAGGATATAAGTGTCATCTAAAGGGTCTATAAGGCCTTTTGGTATGATGTTCCTTTCTCCAGTAGAATCAATACCCATTGCAGAAGGTTCTGCACTATATGCATTGTTCAAGAACTGACTGAATGAGACTTGTTCAAAATCACCAACAGTCAAGTCGGTGAACTCTCTCATAGTGCACTTCACAACAGCAGAACTGTCTAACATAGTGAAGTCATCATCACTGGATATCGCGGGTATCGGATTGAGAGGAATGTTCTTTATATAGTCAGCTGTGTAATACTGAGTAGCATAAGCAGGGTTCTTGAACCTTTCAAAATAGACACCTTCACCAGTTATGTCAGTAATCTTGCAGTTTACACCTATGATATATCTCTCTAACCAGTCTTTAAGAGCAAAGAGCTTAATAAGGACTTCTTCATTTGAATACTCATAAGTGTTGACAGTTCCAGGAACTTCAAATATGAACTCATTAGCAGAAGAACCTGATTTAGAAACTCCTTTTATGACTTCATTATCACCAGTCTCTTTATTGATTTGATAGCACATAGAAAGCTTGTTAAGCTTCTTGTAATCAAACCAAGTGTTCCAAGCATCAGTCTCACTTTCAGTGTTCTGTAAGTTTATCTTCTGAAGCTTAGAACTCAATGTCTCTCCAAGTGAGATGTCCATTGACTGGTAAGCCATGTACTTCGAGTTCTGATTATCTTGACCTACATACTTGAACCATTCTTTGAATATGATGTCTGTATACCCTAAGAACTTGACAGCATTGATTAATGCTTTATAAGTTCCAACATAAGGAAATATCTCAGTATATGTCAAGAAAAGCTCTTTGCTCTTCTGATTCACTAAAGGCCAGTTGATTCCTTCTTCTTTAGGATTTATTTCCTTAAAGAGAGTAGGATACTTTATAGGGTCTGGGATTCCAAAGTTAGTAAAGAGAGTCCTGTAACGCTCATCTTCATCTATAGCTTCAGCACCAACATGAATCATTCCAATATTAGTATAGTCATCTCTGATGGCTCCATCTTCGTCAGTGATTTGGTCAACAAGATAGACTTGTATGAATTCTTCATAGACACCTTCAATATCACCTAAGAAACCTACAGTGAACTGAATAGGTTCAGTCTCTTTCTTCTCATCATATTCTAAAGAGAATATTTGTTTGTTCTTCCAAATCAATGCTTCTTGAACATAATCAGAAGTCACAAACCTGATAAGCCTGTTATTGAGAGAGAAAGCAATTCTTTGGTTCTTGACATTTGAGCTAGGTCTCTTATGAATAAACTTGTTAGTCTTCGCTTCTTTCTCGTCAGTTTTTTCAAGGATGAAGATGCTTTCACAAGAAACCAGATTTGTAGATACTGGCTCTAAGTCAATGTTTCCTGTTATTGAAACTCCAGGATAATAAATTGGATTGAGATAGAGGTTATCTAAAGAATCTTCATCTATCTCTATTTTAGCTACACAATAATAAGTCTTTTCTTTATACCCAAGATTGTAAGTGTTCTTCTTATAAAGAACTTTGAAGTTTGCTATGTCAATCTTCTTGATAAAAGTTCCACTATAGTAAAAGTCAAGCTCACTTACCGGGCCTAATGAGTCTTCAAAATATCCATCTTCTCTTTCTATAGCCTGAGTAGAGAGTATATAGTTCTTTCCATTAGAAGTCATCTCTAATGAAGAAAGCAATCCATCTCTGTTTATGAGAGCAGAACCTTCAGCACCGGCACCAAGACCTTTTTCTGAAGTCTTTACTCTAAAAGTCAGAAGTGGCGTAGTCTGGATTGTAAGTGGAAGTCCATTGCTTTTGAAAAATCTTAATTTGCTTAAATTAATCATAATAGGTTACTCTCAAAAATTAGTTGATAAGGTCATAAGCATCTTTCTCATGAGTTATAGAATACTGGAGCTTTATTCTCTTGACTTGGTCAATCAAAAACTCTATAAGTCTTTCTATCTGCCTTAAGTTAGTGTCTTGTACAGGATTAGAGAATAATTCAGGAGACAAGACATTCTTAAGAATATTCCCATGATAATTATACCCTAAGTTAGTATAATTGTCTCTCCAATGTTTAGAACTGTTCCTAAATGATTTAGTATTCTTAAGTAAAGGCATTTTAGAAGTACTGATTTGTTCAGTCCTATTTATGAAGGAAAACAAAAAGAGCGACCTCTTTTCAAGTCGCTCTTTTATAAAGAATTAAGAATGATTTTAGTGTCTTTCAAGATTCTTGAGTCTTCCTTCAAACTCTTTAATCTTGTACAACAAAGCTCCACATATCATAGAGAGTGCAGCATCATAGTTCACTTTCTTGATGTCTTGGTCTGAAGTGCTTACTAACTCAGGTGCAATCTCTTCAAGCTCTTGAGCAATCATACCATATGAGTAGTTTCCTGAATCAATCCATCTGAACTTCTTAAGAAGAGCAGGTGATGCATTGATAATCTTCTCAACAATCTCATAAGGAACTTCTTCAATCTCGGTCTTCATTCTAGCATCAGAAGCTTCATAGAATGCTGGAGCATAAACTGTGTAGTCAGTACCTATGTCACCTTGAGTCTCAGTAGAACCTTGGTATCCTTCAGTAAAGAATGGTGTTCCAGTAGGGCCTTGATATCCTTGGAATCCTCTAGGACCTGTTGAACCTTGAGGACCTGTTGAACCATCTTTACCAATAGTTCCATCAGTACCTTTAGGACCTTGATAACCTTGGTATCCACGAGGACCTGTCGGACCAGTCACACCTGTTGCCGGACCTTGATAACCTTGATAACCTTGGAAACCTCTAGGACCTTGATAACCGTTTGTTCCATCAGTTCCTTTAGGCCCTTGATAACCTTGATAACCTTGGAAACCTCTAGGACCTTGAGGTCCAGTTGGACCTTGTGCACCTACAATACCAGTAGCAGGACCTTGATATCCTTGGAAACCTCTAGGACCTTGTATACCAGTAGCACCAACAGAACCTGTAGGACCTAATGGACCAATAGGACCTGTCGGACCTTGATATCCTTGAGGACCTTGATAACCTTGGAAACCTCTTCCACCTATCAAAGAAGATTGAGGAACCCAAGAGTAGGTCTTGTTACCATCATATCTTAAGAAAGTATTAGATGCAGCTCCAGAGACATCACCACCTGGAATGCTTGATGTACTAATACTTTGCTTGATTGCTTTTAATGTATGTTTGTCATTTGGGTCGGTGTCAAACCCTGTTATTACTTCAACTGAAGGTGATACAATTGCATCTCCTACAGATATATCGACCTTAGTGATAATGCTTGCTGGCTTTTTAGTAGCATAATCCGCAGACATATAGACACCTTCTATATCTACGAAAGGACTAATGTTGTTGTTAACACTATCAAGAAGGGAAACTTTTTGGTAAGCCATTCTTAATTTGATTTACTTTAAAATCTGGTTTATTTATCTAGATGCATAAGTAGAAATTTGTATTTGTATAATCTAGTTCAATAAACAAAAGAATCTCCTGAAGGAATAGATGCAGAGAACGGAACCTCTATCTTAGTAGAGTCTTCAACACCATTAACTACTTTCTTCTTATATGATTCAATAGTGAAGTTCTTATAACGATTCTCCATTGCTGGAGCAGAGAAATAGTTTGATTGGCCTGAAGCATTCTTGAAAGTGAGATAGTAGTTGTATGACTCATTTGCTTCAAGGTTATTTACAGGAACTAGTTGGTTAGAAGAATAAGTTCCTATTATCTTGCAACCAAGAGCTTGAGCTCTGGTTTTAGTTGCACATTTTTTATTAGAGCCTATTGAGCCTTACTTTCCTACATTATAGGCTTCAAGCTCTATGGCTATCTTACCTGACATCTTTTACATATTTCGAATTACCTGGGATAAATATCCCAGGTACTAAATGTGACTTTTATCACATAGATAGTGAAATTTCAAAGTACCTTTTCTTATGAAAACTATTTTTGAAACTTCTCTTTTCAGAGACAAATGCTATAATCCTGAGCTTGGATACCCATTTACTGAAATCAACAAAGAAACTATCTCTGAAATGGAATCTTCTGCTCCTCAAAAGACTTACGACAACATTCTCATAATTCTAGACAATGGACATGGTGAAAATACACCAGGTAAACGTTCACCTGATGGAAAGTTCAGAGAGTATAAGTTCTGTCGTGAAATGGTCCAAGCTATTTCTGAAGGCCTATCAACTCTTGGTATTCCTTCAGTCATTCTAGTTCCAGAAGAGAAAGACATCTCTTTGTCTGAACGGGTCAGAAGAGTCAATGAGATTTATGATTCTAACAAAGACAAGATAGTCTTCTTGATTAGTGTTCACAACAATGCTGCTGGTAATGGTTCTACTTGGATGAGTGCAAGAGGTTGGTCTTGCTATACATCAAAAGGAACTACTGAGTCAGATATTATTGCAAAAGACCTTTACGTGGCTGCAGAGAATATTGTAGGTCCTAAAGTCCTTCGTAAGGTCAATGGTGATAAGAAACCTGATTGGGAAGAGAATTTCACTATTTTGACAAAAAGCAAATGTCCTGCTGTGCTGACCGAGAACTTCTTCCAAGACAACCATCAGGACGTGGATTATTTGACGTCAGAGAGCGGATTTGCTGATGTCCTGAATATTCATATAGAAGGAATCAAAACGTTCCTAAGAAACAAAAAAGCAATTGATTTTTGAAATCAATTGCTTTTCAAGTTTTTAGTATTGCAAATCATATTCTTTGAACCACTGGTCAATAGGTTTTATGATGTCTCCAAACAATTCTTGGAACTTCATAAGAACATTCTCAATTCCATTATTCTGAACCATGGTTGTAGTTCCTAACTTGATTATATCTTCAGGTTCAGTTCCAGCATAAAGTAAGAACTGGAATATCTGATAAGAAGTTCCTGTTTCTTCAGACTCTTCCGTATCCACATCTAAAGTAGCTACATAACCAAATGGGTTGAATATAGTGTTGGCAAACATTTCAAGGTCCATCAGACCAATACCTTTAGTAATTCCACCATAACCATAACTAGCATTCTTCTTTTTCAAGAATTCAAATCCTTTCTTGAGAGCTGATTCTTTCTTTATGTCTTGAATGTTTCTCTTGATATCTTCATCATAATCAGCTTCTTCATCAGAGAATTCAAAGCCTTCATATAACTTCATAATCTCTGCTGAATTAAGTTTCAAGTATTTTCTGACCTTGTCTCTGAACTTCTCTAGTTTCTTAAGGACTTGTGATTGGTACAACTCGTCTGATTTTTCATTAAAGAACCAACCTTTAGCATGTTGCCTTACAAATTCTTTAGCATCTGAATTTTTGAATATCTCATCAACAAAGATAGCAAATGATGCAGTTAATGATTTAAGATGCTTGCATCTGAAAGTAGTCTCAAAAACTACATGATAATCAGACCTATCAAACAAACTAGCTTCTTCATAATTTCGATGAATATCTATATTACTAGAAGTAGCTAAACGAATATAGTCAAAAACTATATCATTTCTATATTCTGAAGGCTTGAGTCTCTTTTTCCAATATGAGTTTTCATTAGAGTCTTTAGTGTTTTTATATCCATCAAAAATACATAAGAACTCAAAAAGGAAATTCTTAAGCTCAAGCTCATATTTGATTTGAGCTATATTCTTGGAAAGGTCTTGGTCTATCTTGTCATCATCTTCATTGTCAAAAGAGAAAGCTTCATTAAGGTCAAGGCTATAGAAAACTTTGTTGAATTTCTTTCTGAATTCATTAAGTCTTGGTAAAACAGGCTTTAAGTATGCATCATCACAATTGTCATTGAAGACCCAAGATTCAAAATTTTCTTTTATGAATTTGACAATATCTTCTTCTTTAAAAATAATACCAACTAATTTAGTTAAAGCCTCACGAGATATTTTTTCATTTTTGACTTCTACTGGAAATTTTTTATACTTATCATAATCATATTGAATAATCAAATTATAATTTGATGCTATATAAAAATTGATGATTGTAGACTGATTAGTCATATCATATATTTTGTCTCTAGCTTCTTCAATATTAAGTCTTTCAGTAAATACTGACAAGAAATCTAAATATAAATTCTTAAGGACTATATCAGTCTTTAGGTTAGAAATACTTTTTGAAAAGTCATTGTCTATATCTCCTCCTTCAAAATCAAAACCCTCATTAAGACCAACACCTTCATTCAATAATTCTAAATAGTATTGATAAATTTTTCTTAGAATTCCTTTGTTTTTACATTCATAACCTGAAAGATATTCAGCAGGTTTATTTTTATAACCCTCTTTATAGACATAATAGTAAATTCCTTGAGTTTCTACATGAAGACCAAGTTTGTTAGCCAAATCAAAAGCTAATATAAGAATTTCATAGTTTTTATTTAATTCAGTCTTTCTTGAAAGTATTATTCTTGTTTCTTTCTCATTAGCCTCTTCGAACAAGTGCTTAGCCTTTTGTTCAGCTAATTGTTTCTTGAATTCAATATCATAGTTATCTTCTTCAAAATCAAATGCTTCGAATATGTCAGTTCTCATGGAATATCTCTAAAAATTATCTAGATATTTATAGAAACAGAAATCGAGAGAAAGAATTATCGTATGATTTTCTCTCGATTTCTGTTATAAGCTTTAGGATTCTTCTCTACTAAAGTCCTGAAGCAAATCTGTTTACCATGAAGAGCAATCTCTTCTTCTCTTGATTTCTTTCGTGAAGCCTTGACTATCGACAAGGTTTCATCCTTTTTCTTTCGATTTTGTTTCATATTTCAAAATGTGTTCTAGCATGATTCTCAAATAGACTTTCATCTCTTCATTATCCTCGAAATCTCTAGATGTTATCCAACAACCTATAGTGAAATTCTTATACTTACCATTAGAATCTTTTTCTAATTGGTATACATCAAACAAAGGTTTCTTTTGGTCATGGTTATATAAGAACTTGACTTTAAAATCTGAAATCTTAAGTTTGTCACTTATAGCAGGACCTATCTCAGCTTCAGTAATATCAAACTTAAGTTCAGCAATGTTTGGACTTAGATTTATGATTTTCCAGGAATTGAAAGCATCTAGCATTGCGGCTTTCTCGCAGATAATATCAAGAAGTTTAGAAGTTCGATTAGGTCCAGCCATGACTTTAACATGATTTAACTTAAATATTTATGTTTTTAAGTCCTTAAAGTCATTTTTAATATTTTAACTTCCTCTGATATAGAAGTTTCTGTTTGGATAGAAGATTTTAAATATGATAATTGGACTTGTCAAGTTACAATATATTATGATTTATATGTAGAATTTGATAGTTATAGTCTTTATATACAATTATACGATGAAAACGAATCTTCATATGGAACTTCAAGTCAAGTGGAACCATTATTGTATGATAATTATATGATTTTTAAATTATCTAGAAGTGCCCATGAAATGTATAATATCCCAGTGTCAGTTGGTCTTGAATCTATTTATGGAACTCATAATAATAGTCAAGGGATAATTTTTACTATTGAACCTAGATTTGTTGAACCATGGGAAGGTACTATTGATTAATTTTTCCATTTACCTTATATTTACCATAAAGACCTACCACTTGTGAAAGCAGTAAGTCTTTACTATTTTAGTACTTCTTTTCATTTATCATAAAGTGTTCAAACTTGTTCTTGATAACTCTCATATCATTGAGGTACTCTTGAACTCCATCTTCATCATAGAGAGAATATTCAAGTTTGTAATTAGGAACATTTATACTGCATGAACATACTCCACCTTTCCATGTATCTCTCTTATCACCTATACTAGGATTGAAATGCAAGTCTAATGAAGTTCTGGTCAGATACATAGGAATTCTAAACCATTTGTAAATCTTTCTTCTCCATCTTCTTCTTTCTAGAAGACCTTTGACATCTGTCTTCTGTACTTTTCCAGACTTAGTGATATATGACTGATAAGTCCTATCTATAATAACATAGTCTTTATTATTAATAAGATTGTACTCATCTTCAACTTCTTTAGAAGAAAACCAGGCTTTGATAGAATCATTGAAGTACTTAGTATCTACAAAATCATAACCCCAAGGCAAATCTTTGAAATGATAAGCATAAATTTCTTTACCATAAGCATATATTATCTGACTTGGAAATTCTCCATCTACACTATAGAACCCAAAACAGTAATGACTTTCATGTTTGAATTTTTCTTTCCTTCCAAAAGAACCAAAGAATGTAAAGTGAATCCTGAAAATATCTAAACTGAAGATATATCTAGGTCTTTCAAAATCTTCATTTTCTGTTCTAAAAGAGATTTGATAACCTCTTGTAGTATTCCCAATGTCATACCAAGAACCATGCCACCTGAAATAATTGTCAATTCCTTTATTCTTTAGGAATGTTTCTGCTAGATAATCTAGCACTATGAAAACTAAAATTGTACTTAAAAATCCTATCATTTTATTTTTCTGTGTTAAAGTGTCTAATATCTGAAAATCTCAATTCTTTAAAAATCTCTATACAATCATCAAACAAATCTTCACTCATACTGACATGACTGATAACATATATGTTAACTTTCATATCTTCAGAAAACTCTTTCAAGAACTTGAGTATCTCAGCACTGTTAGTAGGGTCTATAGAAGACAAGACTTCATCCAACGTAAAAATGTTTATAGATGGATATTTCCTTTTGATTAGCTTGAATATAGAACAAAGAACAGCTAAGTCAACTCTCTTGTGTTCTCCCATACTCAAGGTCTCTGTATTGATTTCATTTCCAAGGTCTGTAATATGAGAGTTGAAACTATTGTCAAATGTCAGAGTGTAAGGAAAGTTCAGCCTGATTAAAGTGTCTTTAATTTCAGCATTCAATCTAGGCAAGTAATTGTCAATTACTTGTTTCTTAACACCATCTATAGAGAACAATGACTGCAAGATTTCAAGGTTATTGATTTTCTCGGTATTCTCATTGATTCTTTTCTTAGTGCTTGCTATGTTCTCTTGAGTATTGTTGATGATATTCTGGATACTCTGGAACTCAGCACTGTTCTTGATAAGATTTTTCAGAGAGTTGTTGTCAGCAGTTAGCTTCAATATCTCTTGGTTTAAATTGTTGCTAGCACTAGACAATTTCTGGTTAGCCTCTAAGTAAGGACTTTTAGCTGTCTCTATTTCTTGAATCTTGACTTGGATTCTTGACATGTACTCTTCAGCTATCTTCTTGTCAGACTCTAGCTTGTTTCTGATTTCATCAAAGTCTTGTGAATGAAGAGAAGAACCACAAGTAGGGCATTTGTCCCGTTCAAACAATTTAAGGTTCTTCAGAATAGCCTTGTACTCAGTATTCTTCTTAATCAGTTCAGTATTAAGTGTTTGCTTCATGCTTTCATATGAAGACAGCACTTTCTGGATTTCCTGGTACTTTTCAGAAATCTTGACAAGAGTCTGGTTATGGTTCTCTATAGTGTTGATATTGTTCTGGATACTGCTTGAGATAGAACTATCATTATTCTGCTTGATGTTCTCTAACTCATGTTTTCCTTGCTCAACTGTTGCATTCAAAGAGAATATGTTAGCATTGTCTATATTAATATTGCTCGAAATCTCTTTAATGTCTTTTTTGATAAGTTCAAAAATATGATTTATGATTTCAAGTGAAAAGACTCTGTCTATAATTTCTCTACGGTCATAAGGGCTCATCTTTAAAAATGACTTGAAATTGATAAGTGACAAAGAGACAATATTAGAGAATAGAGTATATGACATTTTGACAATCTCATTGTCAATAAAAGATTGAGCATCTTTAATACCAACCATATCTAGATTAGTTCCATCTTCTTTGAAGATGTTCAGATAAGTAGGCTGGAATCCTCTTTCTATGATATAAGTCTTGTCTCCTTCTTTGACAATCCCTTTGATATATCCATTCTTGTTCACTCGATTAGCGATAGCATTCTTAGAGATGCCGTCTGCTTTACCGAAGAGCAAAAGCTTAGTGATATTCAGGTAAGTTGATTTTCCAACACCAGAGTCGCCCTTAATCATTACTAGGTTACCATTTGATGGATATTCTATCACTTGAAGTTTCTCTCCAAATGAACCTATATTCTTGAATTCTAAATGAAGTATCTGCATAATGTTTTAATCCCAAAGTGAGTGAAACCATTTTCTGAACAAGTCGAGCCCTTCTTCAACTTGAGCATCTTGTTCTTTAGTTAGAAAGAGAAACTCATCACTAGACAAGAGCTCAAAAGCTGTAGCCATCTTGTCTAATATCTCACTCCATTCTTTATCATCAGCAAAGCAAGCTGGATATCCACAATGGTCTTCAGCAAAATCTCTAAGTCTCGGAGCAATGAACCTAGCTATTGTTGAATCTAAAGACCAAAGTTCTGACCTATCATAACCTTTAGTCTTTCTCTCATAAGCAAACTGAGGTTCTCTCTTGTCATCTTTATCAGTCAAAGAGAAATTGATATTAGGAATGCCAAGGTATTTTGGGTCTACTCCTTTAGTTGGTATCTTCTTTCTGACTGAAGCTTTAAGAGAAGAAGGAATCACTTTTATTTCTGATTCCTTCTTTTTTATTTTAGTTTCTTTTTTACTCTTCATTGAATTCTTGATTTGCTAAAGTGTTATAATAATTGAACAAGTCTTTTATTTTCTTTTTTGTTCCAGGACTTATATTCATACGGTCAATATTGTTTTCGATTAGTTCATTCAAAGAAATTTCTTGGTATTTCTCATCATTGTTCTCTAAAGAACTTTCAAGATTCTTATTGACTATAATTTCTATTCTTTTTGCTTCACAACTATTTAGAGATACAAACAAGTCATTGACGTTCAAAGTCCTCAAATCACTCTCATTGATTATTATATCAGTATAGTTGTTCTTGAGAATTTTCTTAAGGTCTTTGATAGTCAAATCTATAATAGCATCGTAGAAACATCTTTGGAATATAGGACTGTAATTGTTCTTGAAGAATTTAGGCTTGTCTTTGGGTTTCAAGAAGTTTATTCTATAGACACCTTTGTCATTGCCTATATCGCTTCTTCTCAAGTGGTAAGGTGAACCTACATAAGTCACTTTAGAAGTCTCTTGTCTTTTATGAATATGACCTGAATATATCTTGACATTAGCATTCTTCTTGAGGACTACTCCAGTATTAATGTTCTTGTTGTTGTCATACTTAAGACCCGCAATGTCAGTATGAGTGAATATCAGGTTAGGGCTTTCTTTGTCTGAAGAGCCATAATCATCTAAGAAGTCTTGGATTATTTTAGATTCTTTTTGGACATCACCTTGATGAGGCAACAACAAAGCATAGTTCATCAAGTCATGTTCTGGGTCTATAGCTGAACATATTACGGTAGGAGTCTTTATAACATGGACATACTTATGTCTTTCAAAAACCTTAAGTGAGTTGATGTTGTTGTCATAACGCTTGAACATGTCATGGTTTCCTATAATGATATAGACTGGAAGGACTTCAGATACTTTGTCTAATATGTCTATGGTCAAGTTGAGAGTGTCAATTGATATAGACTTACGGTCATCAAAGACATCACCTAATATAAGGACAAAAGAATCTTTAGTCTTGTTTTTCTTAATCAATGGTATGAAGAAACTGTCAAAATAGTCTTTGATGTTCTCTTGCCAAGACAAAGAGTTGTTTCTGACGCCTAAGTGAATGTCTGATATGACAAAGGCATCAGTAAGGTCTAGTGCAATAAAATCAAAATTAGTTTTCTCAGTCATTTAGAAAAGTTTTTTAGAAACTTGCATTTTAGATTTCATTCCGTGATTCTCATAAAGGTCTTCTAATATTTCACCTTTAAGCTCTACAGAAAGAACATCATGCCAAATCACATTATAATTGAAGTCAAAGAACTCATTGATTGCTAGAACAAGTTCATAAGCGGAAAGCTTTCTGATTTTATCTAGTTCTTCTTTGACGTAATAGAACACTTTAGTAATATCATTCTTCTCTATCTTCTTGAGGTTCTCTATAGGATATTTCTTTGCATAAGGAGAAGAAATGAATATCTGGAAAATCTCTTCTTGAGTTTCTTTTCTTTCTATAAGTAAAGCCGGGTCTTCTGTTGTAGATTCATTATACCTGTCAGAGACAGCTGGGTCAATTTTGATTGAAGAGGTAAATACTTGGTCATTCCCACCTTGATTGTAAGAGTTGTTCAGAATCTTACGGGTAGGCATTTTGTCTAATTTTTCTGCCATGAGGATATTTGATTTGGAGACTTGAAATAAAAATTAAATTCTTATTTCAGTTTTCCATTGTTTGTAAGGTAATTGTTAAAAATTATATTGGAATTTTGTCAAGTGATTAAAAACAGAAATGAGGACTTAGGTCCTCATTTCTTTATAAATTGAACAGATTCTTATTGACTAGTTCAGTAGCTAGCAAGTCTGCTTGACTTAAGCTTTGTGGTGGAACATTCAACTGAGGCATATTGCCATTGTTGTTTCCAGACTTAGCATCTATAACTACTCCTGGAGTTTTAGGCTTGTTCCAAGTTCCTTTTGCTAATTCGTCTACAATCTCTGCATCATTGATGATTGGACTTGACTTGTCCTCTTCAATTCTCAAATATGATTTCTCTAGCAAGAACTTCTTACGTTCTTCCATATGGTCTGTTGCACGGTTTGCAATAATCTTCAAGTAATATTCACCATTAGCTTGCATTGCAACATCTCGAATGATACCGAACAACATGTCGACAGTAGCTATAAGCCCATATGACTCTCCAATACTAGAATAACCCATGTCAACAGCTCCAGCTTGTGCTCTATTTGTTTGTGTTGCCGTTATTACACACCAATTGTTTCTTTGAGCCATGGCTCTCAAGTCTTCTGCTAGCTGTTTGATTTTCAGATAAGTGTTTTCAGAATTTGGATTCCTATAGTTCTTAAGAATATTGATATAATCAACAAAGATATTCTTGAACTTGAATGGTTTTCCTGGCAAGCTAAGTTGTTCTTCTTTCTTTAATAAAGCAGCTTCCAAATCAAACACACTAGCAGATGAAGTTGGAAACTCTTTGACCCATAACTTTCCAGGTGTTATAAGCAATGAATCAAAATAAGCTTTTATTTTTTGTTTGAATGCTTCAGTATCAGCTACAACTTTATCATAATCATATGTAGAGATATTGAACAAGTTAGCACCAATACGTTGGTTAATCATTTCAACTTGAAGTTCTAGTGAGATATAAGCAGAGTCATGTCCAGCACTTACACTCTTAGCACATAAGTTCTGAAGCCATATCGACTTACCAACTTTAGGTGCTCCAGCTAAACACCATAAAGAACCTTTCCAATAACCTCCTTTAGAACACAAGTCTAAGAATGGATATCCAGTACTAGTCCTTTTAAGATTTTTTACTTGATGTTCTTCTGGATTGAAGAAGTCTGAACCTTCATCATCATCAAAAGTCATCTGAGTCTCACTATTGAAGATAGTCTTAATCTTCTCATTAATCTCTTGATAATTCTCTATAGTGATATCAGGTGAGATAGTCTTGACATAACCAATTGTTGTCCTAAGACCTCTCATCGTGTTAGACCAAGTAAGCCAAGCTTTGACATTTGACTCAAGCCAATCTTCTTCATATTGAGAAAGCTTGTCTAAATGTTGATAAATCATTTCAATAGCATCAACTGGAACTACATTGTCTTTTCCTTCAGACTTGACTAGGTCAACTGCTTGTATGAATGTTGGACATTCTTTATATTGAAGAGCAAATGGTTTTAGAATATCAAAAAGAATTTTCAAGTATGTTGCATCAAAGAATTCTCCTCTGCATTTCATTGCTAAAGCTGGATTCTTTAATATGTAAAAGAAAATAACATTCTGTAAGAATTGGTTCATTGGTTACTAAATTAAAAATTTTCAATGTTTATAGAACTCTAAAGGGATTTGATTAAATCCCTTTAAATTTCCTACCATGATTTTTCTATGGCGGTTTCCGTCTTTCAGAACTCTGTAATAGTGATAGTCTTTATCAAAATCATAGAGTTGATTCTTCTCATCTTCAATATCAATCTCTTGGTCAATGTCTTTACCTAAAAGAATATGCTTGACAAGCTCATAAGAGATAAGAGGAGCATTATATTTTCTAAAATAATGTTCCATCTTCCCAGAAACTTCAGTATAGACTGCACGGTTCTTTTCTCTGATGTCTTCTTCGATGATTTTTTGGAACCAGACTTTGCCTAGTTCGGTATTGTCAGTTGCACCACATATAGACTTTCTACCAAACTTAGTGTCTTTATATAAACTAAAAGCAACTAATTTACCATTCTTGAAGCATAATTTCCAGATATCTGCTTTTCTCAACAACTCTTCTTTAGTCTTAGCGGTGGCAAAGCCACCTATGTAAGAATAAGCTCTTTGTAAGTCATCCCAAATTTCATTAATGTACTTGAGCTTCATCTCTTCATCATCAGGCCATAGAGTCTTAAAGCTTTCAAATAAAGGCCCAGCTTCCATCTCATTAAGTGATTCATAGACAATATCTTGCTCTAGTTCTAGATTCCTATATTCATCATTCTCTAAAATGTTAATTATCAAATCCCTAAGGTCGTGAAGTATATAATCATCTTCAAGCCTATGTCCAATCTCATCAGTAATGATGATATGACCTTCTTTCAATCTCTCTTTAAAGAACTCATCATTAGATTTCTTGATAGTCTCATCTCTGTTTGAAAGAATCGCCCAGATAAGATTCTTGTTAAGCTCTATCTTATCATCTAACTTAGCTTCATATCTTCTGAACTTATTCAAGTCATATTCTTTAAACTCAAATGAAACCGCCTTGTCTTTTCTTGGATTCAAGTACTTGTTCTCTCCTAAGAACTGTCTTAAGTCTTGAGTTGGATTCACTGCAGGATTGACCACAACAACTGGTATTCCTATGTTATTACATGACAAAGCATAGAAACCACCTAGGGACGTCCCTATGATAAGGTCTATCTCTTTGTTATTAATTACTTTATTGATGTAGTTTATTGAATCCTGGACGTCGCTAGATACTTCAGGCGCTATGATATTGTATTCAGATAAAGCAAGTTCTAAAAGTCTGACTGTTCTTGAGTTAGGAGAACTTGCAAAACCATGTATGTAAAGTATGTTCGATTTCATACGAATATGTATGCTGGAATTTTGCTTTTGATTAAAGACTGAGAAGGCTAGGAATCTGGTTTTGCAATCAAAAAAGAACACCGTATCCTAGCCTTAAACCTATTCTTTAAGAGAAGCAGGAACTAAACATCGTCGCGAACTAGTGTAGTATGAACTCCTCTGAAATATTAAAGGTTAATTCTCACTAGTATTTATTGAGACTTATCAAGCTACTATAGTCACCCATTGTGGAAATTTGGATAGTCTTGACAAGAGAATTCCAGATTGCTTGAGCTTCTATATTAATAAGCTGATAACTGTTCTTCAACTTCTGTCTTCTCAATCCATTCAGAAGAATCTTGAAAATGTTCTCATAAAGCTTGTTGCTCATACAAACTGCTCTCACAAACTTGTTTGGAATAAACTCATAACAAGTTCCTGCATAATAACCAAATGTAGGTGCTTCTAATTCTTCTGGAGTGATATGATAGTACTTCTTGTCTATGTTTCCATATTTCAAATACTTTTCGAAGAGGTTGCAAACACTCTCTACATAAGAAGCTGTAATCAAGTCACCATAGTCTATAGTCTTAATCCATTTACAGAAGTTGAGGATAGTAAGCTCCATACCAAGCTTAGACTGTTCAGAGAACTTGACTTCAGATTCTTTGAAGATTATCTGATAAATGTCATTACCATTCTTGAAGATATATCCTTCAGGTTTCTCATCAGCAACAATGTCTTCTTCAATCAAAGGAACATCTTTATAAGAGAAGTTCCAAATCAAGAATTCAGTCATGTCTTTGTAAGTCCTGTCAGGAGCATTGTTGATAATCTCTTCTAGATAGTTTTCATTGAATTCAAAGACATCAGCAGAAAACTTGTCTAAGTACAGTTCAGAACCTTTAGTAGAGACTAGATATGAACTGAACAATTCATTGAAGTCTAATGTCAAGAACCTTTCATCTTTGACAAAATCAAGTTTCTTGTTGTCGAAGAAGACATCATTCAAGAAATACTTGAATCCATTGTTGTATGCAATCGAATAAGAAACTTTAAGAGGTTTCTCACAAGGTAAGAAAAAGAATCCAAATGTATATCCTACAAAATCTTGAAGGTTCTCTGCAGTCAGTATGACTTTAGAAAGGTCTTCAATAGGTTCTCTCCACATCTTAGAAAGAATAATGTCTTCTGGTTTGATTAACTTTCCATTAGACTTGTAGAACTCTACTGAATTTTTAGAAACTATCTTGACTTTAAAATAAAACATGTCAATTTTTTCATAGACACGACATGTTCTTAAAAAAGAACAGGCTTTCTCAAAACCTAGTTCTTTAAGTTCTTCTATATCCTTTATCATTTTATTTTGTTATGACTAATGATGAGAATGGTATTTTACTCCATTCTCATCAGGTAACTACCGAATTTCTTTATCTTAATAAGAAAATCATCAATGAGTGAAACCTCTCCAACATATTCAGGGTCCTTGTCTAGAATATCTCTGAGCAGCATAACTCTTTCTTTAAGAACCGTTGCTAAATTTACAGGACATTCTATAGGAAGATTGATACCAACTATATCAGTAGGATTGAACTGACTTGTAGAACCTTGATATGATTCTGCTAACTCATCTTCAAAACTTGAGATTTCGTTAAGAAAATCATCTATAGTCTCATGTCTTGACTTTACTGTTTCAGCCCAGTGCAAGTTCTTGTAACGTGTCTTGACACCTTCTATGAAATTGAAGAACTGAATCATAGTTCCTCTAAGGTTGCCATTGTCAGATTGTCTCATGTTTTTTAGACCTATATTGAAGGAGATTTCATCTTCATTAACATTCTTTCTCATTTGAGTAAAAAAGGATTGTTTCTCCTTATGTATTTTCTTTTACAAAGGAACAGTTACTGTTTCATACTTAGAAGGCATGGAAACACTTCCTTCATCACCCACTTTAAACGTCTCGAATAAAGCTTGAAAGCTCTTTTGTAAAAGGACTTTGTCAATCTCTTCAAAAAGTTCTTGCATGTCTTCTAATTTGAGGTCTAACAACCGCATTGTACTTTGGTTATTCATTATCAAATGTACAGCATAAGTTGTTCCTTCTTCTCCAGGATAATGAGGTTCTATTGAAGAAATCTCCTCAATATTGAAAATGACTTCATCTTTATAACTTACAAAAACTAAAGTTCCTACTTTGTTGATTTTAAAACAGTCTTTCATGGTTCTATCTTTTCTACTTTAATTGTACCCAAATTTCCACTTGGCAATGCTGGACTTAAATAACAATCATATCCATATTCTTTACCCTCGGCCTTAGCTTCAGCTTCTCTTTCTTTAGCTAGAACATATTCAATAGTCCTGTAAATCTGATAAGAGTTTCCTATATCTGGAGTATTGTTATATCCATACGAAGCTCCGGGATATCTAGCAAATTCTGGAAACAGAATGTTCTTGATAGCCTTAAGATGTTCATTGACAAGCTCTTTATTCTCTAGATACTTGTTAAACTCTTCATCAGAGAACTTACCATCTTTGTCTCTAGGAACTTTATTCAAAAGATTCCATAACAAGTTCTCTATGACTTTGTCACCAAAAGAATCAAGTTGTCCGCTCAATCTTCGGCTCCAACATTCAATAGCTTGAGATATAATCTTAAGTTGTTCTTTGTTGCATGTTATTTGGTAAACTTCTTTTGTAACTTCCATTAGAATAAAGGATTAGAGCTTTCTTCGACTGTAGAGTCTTCAGCCTGATATTCAACAAAGTCTGTAGTAGCAGCAAGTTCTTCAAGATTTTCAATGTCTTTTGTCAGAATTTCTTTTTTAGAGTAGTCTTCATTAGCACCCACAATCTTGATGATTGTATAATAAAGACCTTGAATCTTTCCATGAAGGATATTGTAAGAATCCCATTTCTTAATCTCTTCAACAAGACCTTCTTCTGTAAGCTCTGAATCAGTCAGCTCATAAGCTACACGTATAAGAGCTTTCTTCAAGAAACCATCTTTACTTGCATAACAGATTTCGACATAAGGGCCTATCTCTTTTCCACTTAAGACAACAGTTCCTTTACGGATGTCTTTTCTGATAAAGTGACCAGGACCTTTCTTCCATTCAGCAATGTAGTTGTTGTTAGTATTGTCTTCTAACTTGTAGATGACATCATCAATCTGGATGTTGATTGTCACATGGTCTACACGTATGATACTCATCTTTCGAATATCAACATGTTTCTTTATCTTGATTTTTCCTTTCTCAATTGCATTCTGAAGTTCATGAATCTCTGGTGCTTTGAACCATTTGATTTTAGTTCCAACTTCTTGAACTTCAACTTCTGAGTCTTTTACAGCTTTCCTCATCTTATTTTTTCTTTTTTGTTTCTTTTACAAAGTTGTTGCCTTCAATCTTATTCTTGAACTTAAGCAAATCAGATTCCATCTGTTCAGGAAACATCTTAAGTGCACTATGAATATCCTTCAAGCTTAGTTTATATGTCTTAGCATATTCTTTGATTACTGATTCAGGAACTTTCTTCTTAGATTCGGTCTCAGCTTTTGTTCTTTGAACTCCTTTAGTAAATATGAATCCTGGAACTCGTGTATAACCTTTTGCTCTCATGAAATCAGACCAACAATAGATGATTTCAACATTGTTGATACAATTCAATTGGAAAGCATTTGCTTGCATAGGAAACCCTATACCAAGCATTCTGTTAATCATGAAGAAGTTTCTATCTAAAAGACTCTTTGGAACTTCTCTAAGCTTAGATGGATTACAGAAAATATAATTGATAATGTCAAACAGACCTATTTCATCAGACTTTTCTTTTTTCTCTTTGACTACTTTAGGTTTTTTCTCTTTGACTTTCTTTTCAGATTCTTCTTTTGGCTTTCTTGGCATCTTCTAAAATCAATTTTAAACGTTCTATAGAAGCTTTTGATTTCGATTGAGTAAATCTATTCCTAGTTTAAAATCTTACTCTAGGAGTGCTTATAGTGATTCCTGAGTCAACGTCTTCAAAACCTTGTACAGAGAAAGTTCCTTGAGGCCATTTCTTTTTCATGCCTTCTTGAAAGGCTTCAGCAAACGTTGGTTTCCAGCAAACTATTTCTTGGTGTCTGATAAGAAAGTAACCAGTGTGGTAGATACTCTTGAGAATATCAAAGTAATTCAAGAACCATTTCCAGTTCAAGTGGACTTCTAGATTTTTCATACTATTTCTTTTTTGATTTTTTCTTCTAGTTCAGGTATGAACTTTGTCTCAAGAAGTTTAGAGACAAAGAACTTCTCACAAGGGTTCTTCTGGATTTCCATAAGCTCTTTAGCTCTGCTAAGATAATAAGAAGCATTTCTGTATTGGTAAAGCTGGACACAACATTCAGCTACAAAATAGAAGATGTCATATCTTGGGAACAATTCTATAGAAGTTAGCCAAGTCTCTATAGCTTGTTGTAACTTTCCATTATTCTGATAATACATTGCTATAGAGTCATAACAATTGACGACATCTGATATAAGCCAAGCTGGTCTTAGCTTATGCATTCTGATGGCAATGTCAAACGCAGCCCAGGCTAAATCGTGTTTTCCGGCCATCTGAGCAGACATTCCATAAAAGTAAAAATCTCTGACAGTATTCAGCTCATTAGCTTTTAAAGCTTGTTCTGCTATATTGAAGTACTTAATTGCTCTTTCATGAACTTCTTCAACCGTCTTCAGATGTTTTATTCCAGTAGAGACAATACCTATCTTGTCTTGAGGTAATTCAGAGCCATCTAGATATTCATGAACACGACCTTTGAACTGAAGACCTAAATCAGTACAGAACAACTCTAATCTAGGTGCATAATAAAACTCTTCTGTATTCTCTATCCAGTAAGCAACTTTATCATAGAAGTCATGTTCTTGAAGGTCTTTAATGCAAGCAATTCCTTCAGGTGTAAGAATCTCATCAGCATCTACAAAGAAGACCCAAGCACAAGAACAGTGTTTGAGTGCAAAGTTCCTAGCTGTGGCAAAGTCATCATGCCACTTATATGTAAATATTTTGAAGTTCTCTTGTGGATAACTTCTCAAAAACTCTAAAGTTCCATCAGTAGAACCTGTGTCAACAACTACAATCTCAGATGCAATTTGTGCCAAAGCATTTAGACATTCTTTAATGGTCTTAATCCCATCTTTGACAATGAGAAAACCACTAATCTGATTTTTATATGGTACTTGAATATTCATGTCTTTCTATTTTTCAATGACTAATGTTTTCTTAGATACAACTTTATCTGACGTTGTAGCAAGATATTTAGCATAAAAGTTATCACTGCATTTTTTAGCGTCGTCTATAGTAGAAAATCTTTTAATGATACAACATCCAGTTTGTCTGTCAACCATGTCATAAATCATTTGCCACATAGGAAAAATTCCTAAAAGCTTATATTTCATGACTTTCACTATATAATAAGAACGGTCTATCTCATCTACTTGATAGATTCTATAGTGATTGTATTTGCAATAATCTTCATCAAAATTTTTAGGAAGATTATCCATATATTGTACCCATATCACTATCAAGATAATTGTCACACTTGCTATTACTGTAAATGGAACTAGCATGATTATTTTCTCCTATGTGTTTTCTTGTTCTTATTTTTCTTTCTTCTCTTAGCAATCTGCTTTTCATAGCAGACATCGCATTTACTGTTCTTGCCTTTACAAGGTTTCACGGGTTCTAACCAAATTGGTCGGTTCTCATAAGTCTTGCTTAAGATGACTGGAGCTTCTTCAAGTTCTTCATTCTTAAGTTCTTCAACATCAACTAATTCAATATCAACTTCTCTGTTCTTCTGAAGTTCTTCAATCTGAGCTCTTAAAGTTCCTTGATAAGAATCATTATCAACAATTCCTATCTTTATAGGTATTTTTCCTAAATTCTCCATTATTCTTCTTTGTCTAAACGTTTGTACTCTACTATTAACTTGTCTCTTTGTTTTACTAAAAGTTTTCTAAGGTCTTGGTTGAACTCTTTATCAAGTCTGTCATAATCATTGTTAGCATTGATGATTTTCAGATTGCCATCTTCATTGATAGCCTTTATAAGGGAATCAATTGCTGCTATTCTGTCAGCAATATCTAGAGCTTTACTTAAGTTTCTGATATTCATATATTACTGTTCTTGTTCTTCTGGTTTGCAAATTGTTACTTCAAATGAATGTGAGAAGAAATCTCCAAGTCCGCCAGCATTAATCTTAAGTTCATAATCATAATCTTCATGAACCAGATAGACTTGTGTCCCATCATCTAAAACAATATTCTTTTGAGGAACTCCAATAAAGTCTAAAAAGAAATCCATAGATTCTTCATTGTCCATTCCCTCTATAGAATAATCTATTATTGAATAATTTCTGTTGCCATTTGCAAACAACTCATCTATATCTCCAGGAATATTGTACTGACACATAACCTCTTATTTTTTAACTGATTTGATATTCAATACTTCAATCACTTTAAAGTACTCACTGAGCTGGCGTTCTTCAACTCTCTCAGAAGTCTTCTTGACTCTCAAAGTCACTTCACGATTCTTGACAAGCTTGTTCTTACCATTCAACTTCAGGTAATAGATGTTCATATCTTCATAACAATCTCTTAAAGAAAGTTGAGAGTAGTCAAACTCAAAGAACTTCTTATGCATCAAGCAATTTGGGTCTTTCCAATTCATGATTTCACCAGTTGAAGTTTCAACCTTTGTCATATAAAAACTATTACAATCTTCAGGTGACCTTGGATTGTTCTCTGCTATGAAGCTGATTTCAAACTCATCTTCTGTATTGCAACGTTCAAAAGCCTTGTTCAAAGCTAAAAGATTCTCATTGAACTTTTTCTCTTCCCATACTTTCAAAGGCTCAAATTTCTCAATATTCACTTTCAGAATCTCATTGTATCGATTCCCTGCAACATTCATGAAATCTCTGAACCATACTAGATAAGAAGGGTCAATATTAAAAACCTCATCAATACTCAAACCTTCATACTTGCCTCTGATAAATGTTCTGACCATACTGTAACCATTACCGCACCAATCAGCTTCAGTATCATTAGTAGAGACATCAAACGATTGAGACTTTCCTCTTAAAGTCTCATCAAACATTTTGTCAAAGTCAGGGTAAAGCTCTCTACATTTTGACTCAGAGATGCATATGTTTTGTAAATATCCATTGTGAACTAAATCACTAGTATGAACTGTTGCTGTTCCAAACTGAGTATATTGAGGAAGAACTGTCACTTCCCATAAAGTAAACATCTTGTTAGCAAATCCAATCTTTCTCATAATTCCAATTTTTAAGTTTCTTGTTATCTTACCTACTGCAAATATACAAAAAGTGGATGAAGTAGAAAAATTCATCCACTATATTTTGAAATCTTTAACATTCTTTAAAACAATGCATTAGTGAAAGTCAAAGCTGGATTCAACGGTTGATAACCAAGAACATCAGAAATTAACCTATTGAGTGGGTCTAGAATTACTTTCTGGAATTGTATTTCGTAGTCGACGCCTGGTGCGTATTCTGCTGGAAATTTACCAGGTTCAAAACCAAAGACTTCAACCACTGGGTCTGTTGTATAATAGAATTTGCACTTCGAACTTGTCTTCAATATTGAGTACTTAGACAAGAACTTCTTGTTCTTGAACAACATATAGTTTCCAAGACCTGCGGCTTTCACATGGATTGGACAATGAAGCTTATATTCAAATGCTCCATTCTGTGGTTTGTCATTCACAATAAACTTCTCATAGTCACCAATGTTCTGACCTTTACATATATCATTAGGGTCTTGTAACATGAACTTTGTTTTATATTCTTTAAGTTTAGCTATGCAATCTGAATATGACGGTTTCTTCTCAGTCTCATAAAAACACTTATGGACAAACTTGATGAAGTCTATCTGGCATTCCCGAGCATATTTTGGAGTTGAACCTTGAACAACTTCAAGACCTTTGTAGATTACATGAGACATTGGAGTCAAGAAGATGTTAGGTTCTTCCCAACAGACTTCCATCGAATATTTCTTCTTAGCATAGTAAAGACAAGTTCTAGCTATCTTTTCAAGCTCGAATGCTTGGTAGTTCTTGTCACAGTTATATCTCTTAGCATATTCATCATAAGAAGAATCAAGATAAGGTCCAAGACCTTTATTAGTAACATCTACACAAAAATGAACTGCTTTATCTTTAGGAACATTAATATGCTTGATGATTGGGTCAAAAGTAACGTAAATAGAATCAGTATCACCACCAACTGCTGCAGTAGGCAAACCATGTGAAGCCGTAGCCTTTATGAATTTACATTTTTCAACCGAAGCATTATACTCATCAAATTTTCCTTGAGCAACGTCTTTAACAAACTGTTCATTGATATACTTGTTAATAGTATCTTCACTATAATGATTAAGGTCTTGACCTTGCAAAGTAATTGCTTCAGCAACATCAACATTATGCATAAAGAACCATTTAGACGCACAAGCCCCGTAACTACTATTCAAAATTAACTTTGAACCCAACTGCATCGAGTCCCAAAACTCACTTAATGCTTGAAGAGAATTAACATTTTTTTCTAATTCTTCAAGAGAACATTCCCAAGGGTCTATATTATAAAATTCTGCCATTGCCTTAATTATTTTTTAATTCATATTTTTTTACTCCGGAATCATAACATTTAAAATATTTTTGGTCTTCTAATATTTCATTTGCTGTTCGACCACTGCCATCATCTATTATACTTTTTCTTAAATTGAATCTATTGATTCTTTTATAATCAGTTTTATAATGAGCATATGTATATCCTTGTCCACAGTCTTTGACAAAAGAAAAACCTAATTTTTCATAAATGTCACCATTACTTATATCACAATGACAATAAGTGATTAAAGAATTCCATGAATAATGTTTTTTAAAATATGATAAGATTTTTGATGGTCCACCAATTATAGAATATCCTCCTTTAGAACACAACCTATATAATTCAAAAACTCCTTCTTTTGATTTCGAACCAAGGTTCTTTCGTAATTTTCCAAAAGTCATCAATTGAACTAATTCATCTTTATAATATAATCCTAATCTTATAGGAGCATTACAATTATTTTGAAGATGATAATTATTTAAAAATTCTTTGGATTCTTTAGAAGATACTTCCTTTATTTGACAAAGTCTTGCATAAATTTTTTTATTTTTTTGACATTTAGTTTGTAAGAACCATCTAATTTTTTCTAATGAATATTTTATATCATCTTCCCATAAAGATAAAAGCCTTATATTATTTTTTTCAGCTAATTTTCTTTTTTCTAAATGCAAAGCTTTTCCATGTAAACCTTGATGCCAATATACTCCATTACACTCTATCCCATATTTAATATTGTCGATTTCAAAATAAAAATCTAATTCTCTTGGTTTTAATATATTTCTATTATGTTGGATATAATTGATTCCAAATTCATCTAAAATATTTTTTATTCTTGTTTCGATAGAAGTTTCACTGTTTCTTTCTGGAGAACAATTAATACACAAATTTCTATGTTGCTTTAATCTATTTCCTAATTGAAGCCAAGTTAATTCTATTCTAGGATGATTTGGACAATAATTTAAAACAAAAACCTTTTCTCTTAATTCTCCACTAGGAACTTCAATGTCCAGATTGAATCTCTTTTTATAAGATTCTATTAGGCTTTTAATTCCTTTGTCCTTTTTCTTAATATTAGTTCCTTCATTTTTATTGGCGCAATCATTGCAACAAAACTGTCTATATCCAATATCTTTCCCAATAAAATTTACAGCATTACCACATTCTTTACAAGTAGGTCTAATTTCAATTTTATGAATAATCCTATAGAAAGTTTCACAGATACTTTCAGAATCATCATATCTAGACATTATATAATCGTAATATCCATGTAATTTTAACCATCTTTCTTTAACATGTTCTGGACTTATCCTTCCATATTTGTCATAAGCAATTTTTAAAATATCTTCATCAGTAAGATTTTTTAATTGTGAAGTTTTGATATCTAATTCTTTAGTACATTTTTGAGAGCATGTTGAATAGTATCCAGCAGAAAAAGATTTGAATCTAATATTTTCTTTTCCACATATAGAACAAATTGGATTTGATTCCATTTTATTATTAATCCAATAAACTATTTTTTGTATATCAGATATACCTGGAAACCTATTAATTAAATAATCATAAATTCCATGTTTCTTAAGCCATGGTATTTTTATTCTACATGTATTCAGATTACCATTTTCTTTTATCAAAAGTTTTAAAATATAATCATCAGTAATAGCTATGTTATTGTCCATTTGCAAAAAAGTCTTTTAATATTTATTATATTAAAAGACTTTAAAAATGATTAATTAACCAGCTTTATTTCTTACTATAAACTTTCAAATGCTTTACTGTCTTAGGTTCTTTCTTGTCACAATTGTACTTGACTTCTAAAAACTTCTTACAAGCTTCTTCAGTATCCCAACATAGTTTCTTCAACCCAATAAGAATTGTTAAAATGATGTTCTTTCAAAGTCTCATACATTGGAATTATCCAGAACCAATACCAAGTTACTACTTTAGTGTAATAAGATACAGGTTCATTTTCAATCTTCATGTAGATTTTGTACTTGTTATAGCAGTTCTTAGTATTGCTTTCATAAGTACTGACAAAAGATGATGCCCTAAAAATCCTGGATTCATTTTACTCTTTTGATTTTAGGTTTCGTTCCTCTTGTTTCGTATAATTCTTTCATAGTCTGTTCAGTTTCTTCTATAGAATCAAAGAACCGAACATTATATTTCTCATCTATCATAGAACAACCACTCTCTTTTTCATTAAGAGTCACATAAATTGGTATTAACCACCAAGCATAACAAACTACTCTCTTGACAAAGTATCGAGTAAACACATCTCTGTATCCTTGATAAGAATAGATTTTGTACTTGTTGTACCTATTAGCATTCTCTAATAACTTATCATCCATTAACCTATGAGTAGATATCATGAACAATGCAATAAGAATAAAAATTAAAATTAAAATCAAGCCAGTCATACTTATTTAGTTTTAAAAGTAAACTCTTCAAATGATGGATTTTCATACCAGTTAGTTATAAGACCACTATCATTGATATGCAAGTCAATATAGTCACCATAACCATCCTTTTCTGGAATAAGCTTGTTAGGAACATGTCCATTTATTTCTGAAATACATTCTCCTTTAGAATTGTATAAAGTATAAATTCCGGTATCAACAACTTTTAAGAATAAATTAAATCCTTTAGTTCCTGGTTTCCAATTCAAAATCTGACCTGGATGAACACTCAAATCTACAGAAACTCTGATTTGTTTTAGTTTTTCATCATAAAGAGAAAAGTACTTGACACCAGGATGAACAATTTCTGATTCAAAATAAGAATCATAGACTAACATTGTCAGTTTGACCGGATGATTGTCTATAGCTTCCTGAAGTTTTTCTTCTTCAACTTTAGAAACTATATTGTTGACTACTATAAGTTTGTCTGAGCATTTGATGGTTTCATTATTATAAAGGTATCTTGGATAGGGATATCTGACCTTGACCATCTTATCAGTAAGACCAATGACCTCACCAGATTCATACCAAGAAGAAGTCTTCTTACTTTCCAAAACAACTATCTTGTCACCTACTTTTATTTCTTGACCTAGAAAATCTTTCATTTTACTTTTATTTTAAAGTGGCCATCATGATTAAAAACAGACCGGCTAAAATTATGAATAATGATACAAATTTAAGCTGGTCTGTACAAATCAGCTTGTCTTTTGATTTAGAAAAATAAGTTTTGTACAGACCAGTGATTCCCAAAAGTATCAATAATGAACCGTTAAATATCATCATTAGAACTTGACATGATTAGGTAATCTTACTACTTTTTCTTTAGCTTGTTCATAGACCTTATCTCCAGGAATAGTTGGATTGAATCCTTTTTGGACCACATATTTGCCACCTCGAATATAAACACCCAACTTAGCCTTTTCATAGGCTTGTGTCCAACAAACATAAACACCTACACCATTCCAACCTTTGAAATCTCTATTGAATGACAGGCCATAGTAATCGACTTTGAAATGCCAGTATTTTCCTTCACTCATGTTGACTCTCCAAAACTCTTTCATATCACCATATTCCCACTTGACTAAAGTTATAGTAGTGTCATAGTCAGTTTCCTGCATAATCTCATAACCGTGTTTGTATTCTTCTTTGTAGTCTTCAGAATAGAAGAATGAATATTGATGAGCATTAGTAAAGTCAGAATAGAAAATGTCATTCCCATGCTTGTCATCATAGTATGATTCTTCAACATCACTAAAATTCTGTTCAATATATTTTCCAATATAGATTCCATCAGGTCTTCTTGTCAAATGCTTGTACTTACTGTCATAAGTTACACCTGAATATTCCGTTTGCATTCTGTTAGGTGCTGATGTGATGAAGTAAGATTCAAATGCCGGTTTATAATGGTTTTCTCTAACAAAAAGGACCGGTCCATGTTCAGTATATTTAGTGGGTTCTGGAGTCTTTCCACCGGTGTACAATCCTTCATCTAAAGGTTTGTCTTTAATTATGATATAGTTGCTCTTATCATAGTTGTCATAAATTTTTTGGATAGAATCTTTATATGATATGAATGACTTGTCACCTCTGAAAAATCCTGTAGGATGGACTTCAACTTTATCTTTGAATGCAGCTGCCTTGAAGAATCCCCACAATCTGCCATTCACATCTTTGCAAACATAATCGTATCCTTTTTGTTTTTCTCGATTCTTAAAATATCCATTAAGCTTGTTTCTATTGTACATGCCTCGAGTTTCTCGTTCAAAGTCTTCATACTTACAGAGACCATACATCTTTCCATTTGCCATAAATCCAGTTTTCTGCAAACTGATTGAATTGTCAGTCTGACGAGCAGGTCCTTGAATCTGGTGAGTTTTTGTGTTCATCCAACCTCTGAAGAAAACCTTTCCTTCTTGATAAGTGTAATAGAGAGTTTCATACTTGTCAATGCTTTCAGCCATTTTCAAGAACTCATCAATAAACTCTTGAGTGTACTGAGCCTTAACAGATGTTCCAATAGTGAACAATGTCACCAGAACAAAACAGAATTTAAAATACCACTTCTTCATAATCTTTTGTTTTTTGATTAATAATTAATTGTTTAACAGTGCAAAAATAAATCAAAAAAGCGAACTAGAAAAATCTTAGCTCACTTTTTAACAATTTTTAAAGTTCTATAGCCCTTCCAAATAATTCATTAGAAAGAATCTTCCACTCCGAAGTAAAGACATTCAAGTAAGACAAATCACTAAAGATTTTTACATAAGATTCAAACAGTTCTGGTCTAGGTTTTTTTAAATCCCAGAATGAATCTATTGGATGAACTCTAGTGTATGTAACTAGTTCTTTTAAGAATTCTTTAGTTTCTTCTTTAAAAGTTTCTGCATCTCTCTTTAGAGGAACACAAATGCTATCAATCAAATAACTGTGTCCTAGTTCTTTAAACTCTTTCTGCGTGATACTAACTTCTTTGAGAAGGTCTTTGATATAGACAGCTTCTCGGTCACAATGATTCTCTAAAAAGTAAATCTGCTCTGCATTTTTGACATGTGATTTTACAACTTTCATCTTACCAATCTCCTCTTGAAACTACCGTTCTAATTTCATTTACAAGTTTAGTTACAAAATTCTCTTTATATTCTTTTGACTTTCCAGCAAAAAGGTCTGAATTAATTGTAATGACCCACTTAGCCATCTCATCAACAATTCCTTCTGTCTCATCATCTATATCAAAACAAATTGCAATAGAACAATAACCTATAAAAATGTCTATAGGAATAATTTGGCCTTCATAGTCTATCAAAACTCCATTGCCAGTAACTCTTGAACATATATTAGAGCCAGCATAGTTAAGCTTCTTTTTAAGAAGATTAACAAATTCTAAAAGTTCTGCAATGTTCATCTTATTTCTTTTTTACTATTTCACCTTTCTCTGTAGTTACTAACTCATATTGTCCGGTTGGGACTATTGACTTGATAAGAACATCCTTTCTCAACAATTTTTGAAACTCAACAAATCCTTGTGATACTTTAGAAAGAGCACCATCTTTAGAAAACTCCTTTAAAGACAACCCAAAAATAATGTTTGAAAATTGCTGGAACCCTACATTTGTATTAGATGGAACTTCAAATGTAAATTTCTCCTTATAATAAGTAGTTTCTTCACTATAAGGTCTGAGCTTATAAACTAGACCTAAATCTCTAGAGTAGAATTTGACTTGATACTCAATGAAGATTCGATGATTGTCAATGACACTATTTCTAGTATAATCTGAATTATCTTCAGAACCTATTTTTCTAGTAGTAATTGGTTCAAACATTTCCATAGTCTTTTATTTTAAATGATGAAGCAAATCTAACAAAAAGAATCTAATCATTTCTGAATTTTACAAGATTTAACTTAGAATAATCTTTAGTTTTATAAAAAATTACAAGTTCTTTTAAAACTTCTTCAGTATATTTGAAAGCATCATATTCCCATATAATTAAATAATGGCAATCTGGTAATTCATTTCTTATTTCTTTGTATCGTTTATTATACCTGATTAAAATAAGATTAATCTTCTCTAAAATTTTCTTTAGAAATACCTGCTTTTCTGGCTTCTAGAATCTTATTAAGATATTCTTTTTCTGTGTCTACTCTTTTTCTATTACCTTTTGCTTCCTTTCTTTTCTCAAAATAATAATCAAGGAATCGAGGTAACAATCCTCTAAATTCTTTAGTAAAGACAGCTCCAGAAGAAGTTTTTATTTCATTATCAATCCGTTTATGATGTGGATTCTTAAACTTAAATGTATCAGAACTAATATTGAACTGTCTTATTATGGAAGGATACAAACTCGAGAAATCAAAACCTAAAACATACTGGTATGCGTTTGGGACTGTTGGCCATACGAAGGCTCCTTCATAATCAGCATCTTCAGCAGGTTTCTTATTCCTAACAGTTGGAATTACTTTGTTCTCATCATATAAGAAAGATACCATTGCGGTTTCAATAGGCTTGATAGTTGAGAAAGCTTCCATTGCATTACATTTGACAATGTTTGCCATTGATGTAAAGATGTTAGCAGTCTTTAAAGTATTATGAATCTCATTAACTAGGACAACATCAATAGCATTATAAAAAACATAATCTTCATATTCTTTTTCGTAGAACTCTTTGAACCCAAGCTTATGGTCTACTTTCTTAATACCTAAAACTTGTTCAGCTACATAATCCAAAGTATTGTTCTCTTTATACTTTACTGCATAGTCCCATTTCTTATAAACCATCAAGTAGTCATAGACTAACTTATGATAAGGCAATTTCACATTAATCTTTCCAGACTTGTTGTCAACACCAAAATTATAGAATTTTCCAGTCGGGCTTATGAAACTGATATCAATACCAAGAATATCACATCTGTTATAAAGATACATCCAGTCATATCCAAGGAAGTTCCAGCCTGTTACAGCAGGTTTGTCTTTGATGAACTTGAAGAAGTACAAGAGCATGTCAGCTTCATTAGCAAAATAAATGAAGTTGAAATGATAGTTGCCATACTTCTTTGTATAGTCTGAAAGTTTCTTTTGGATAGATTTGATTTGAGCTTGAGACAAGTCTTTTCTAGCAAGAACAGTCACTTCATAATCTTCACATATTGCTATAGTATTGATTGGGTTCTCTGCTGTAGTTGCCTCAGGAAAACCAGAGTCAGTAACATTGACCTCAATATCGCATATGACTTGTTTTGGAAAGTTGTTCTCATAAAGTGGAGCAACATAATCACCAAATGAACAAAGAAGTTCGGCAAGACGGTAGTCTGAAAGGTTTGTAGTTGGAACTTTCTTGATAAGCTTGTTATCCCATGATTTCCATATTGGGTCAGCATTGTCATTTCTAGAACGAGCATATTCCCAATTGAAAAGCTGGTCTAAGGGAAGTTTGTAAGTAAGCTGTTTAAGGTCGCCTTCTTTATCAATGTATGAAACTACAAACATCTTTGAAGGTTCCCCTGTATCTAAGACACAATCTATTAATTGTTTATTGACTATCATCTAACTCTATTTTTTAAAATTCAACATAGATTATAGTTTCAAAATTTCATATGATTGACCTAGACTCAATAAATATTTATGATTGACAATAGGATAACATGTTTCAGCATACTTTAGATAGCAGAAAAGAGATTGTAGATTGGGAAGGAAATCGTTTGATTGACTTATTTCCTTCAGTGTTTGACTTCAAGTCAAATCAAATTGAGAACTATAATGTTTATAAAGTTACCGAGAACTTTGTATGTCGTCCTGACTTAGTCAGTCTGAGATATTATGGAACTACAGAAAAGACTGAGTACATCCTATTATATAATGGAATATCAAATCCGTTTAGTTTAGATAAGGATGATATTCTGATGGTTCCAAATCCTGCTCAAGCTGATGCTCAGATGAAGAATTTTAATTCTGAATCAACATCAATGAATCAATTTGGACTGAACAGGACTTTAGCTATAAAGAATGCTTACAAGTACATATCTGAAAAGAAGTTTCCTAAAGCTAATGCTAATTTAGCATTTGACACCAGCAACATTGGAGACACTTCTACAAAGAGAGGATTACCAACTTATGAAGTCGATACAGATGCTGCGGCAGTTGTTGTCAGAAATGGTCGTGTTTACTTTGGACAGAACTCAGGATTGTTGTCAGCTTCAGATATCCCAACAGCAAACATTGATGCTAAGATAGAACAGTTAGTGAATAGTGCATTAGGTTTGTTGAACAATGGTAATGGTAGCATAGCTGGTCCTGGAGATTCAGGAAATGGCTCTGGAAGCGGAACAGGTACTGATAGCAATAATCCTTCAGGTGGTGGAACAGGCGGCAATTCTGGAGCTGGGTCTGGAAATGGTAGTCCATCTAACAATCTCTGTCAAGCTATAAACTGTGGTGACAATTCATGTACTACTAATAACTGTCTTAGTTCAGGAACTACACTGTCAGATATTTTAAAAGGATATAATACTATTTTGTAAAATGAGAATTAAGAAGTACAAGCAACCATTATATGAGTCTTTTGATTTTGATGAAAAGAAAGATGATTCTATAGACAAAGAGTTTGAAGAAAGGCTTAAGCAAATATCATTCAATAAAAAATTTGAAGAGAGTATCAAAATAGGCTTGAATAAGATTGTTGAAGAATATGCAGATAAAGACGGTCTTATAGTTACTGAGATAAAATTAAAGAAGAATGGTTCTATACCAGAAAAATATTCTGATATCTTAAGAGCTATGTTTATTCCTCTATACAAATCTTTTAATGTTCTTGGTAAAAATGGTTGGACATTACCTAAATTATATAAAAATATCTTTGATGGAACTATAATAGCTTTATTCAAGATTAATGGAAAGAATCATTCAGTAGAACAAGATGGAAATCCTTGTATTGATGTATTCATTAAAGAAATCATTATATCAATTATTTATAAATTAGGAAAATCTTTAGATTCTAAAGAGATTAATAAAATTCTAGAACAAGCTTTTGTTGAAGTTACAGACAAGTTCAAATTTTTCAATGGTAATTTAATTGAGTCATTTACAATAGATTAAATATGAAATTCAGTCAGCAAGTATTAAACAAGTTAAAAGAATTTGAAGGTTTCAGAAGTAAAGCTTACAAAGCAGTTTCTTCTGAAACTTATTGGACCATAGGTTATGGACATTATGGAGCTGATGTAAATCCTGATGATGTATGGTCTGAAGAGAAAGCTACTCAAGTCCTCATGAACCAGGACTTGCCTGCATTTGAGAACTATGTCAATGCTAACTTTAGTGGGTTGAACCAACACCAGTTTGATGCATTAGTTGACTTTGCTTATAATTGTGGTAATGGTAACCTTGGTAAGAGCACATTAGCTAAGAGAGTCAAAGCTAACAAGAATGATAAAAGTATTAGAGAAGCTTTCATGAGGTGGAACAAAGCTGGTGGAAAAGTTCTTGCTAGATTGACAAAGAGAAGAACTTGGGAGGCTGACTGGTACTTTGCAGAAACACCTACATCAGAAATGGAAGAACCTAATGTTCCTGAAGATGTAAAACCTAAAGAGAAACCTAATGATGTGATTGCTAATACAATGAACAATACTAACGGTACTAAAGGAAATTCTAGTTCTAATCAGAAGACTTATACTTTCAATGGTCCTTATTCAACTAGTGCTTCATTACCACCTAAAATCATTCAAGCTATCAAACCAAAGATTGTAGTTGATGATATGGTTTCTGACCTTCCTCAATAGTTAGGATACTTTTCTCTAACAAGACCAACTATAGCTTGCTTGATATCTTCAATGTTCAAGTCATCAAACTTGAAATAATTGTCAAAGATATGGGCTAAAATTTCAGTAAAGTCATGTCTATATGCATCATACCTCATCCAAGCTAAGATAGGTCTTTTATCCTTAGTTGAATAAAGCCTAACAATTCTCATTCCCAGATTGGATTTGTCTTGTTTGATTTCATAAAGAGAAGGCTCGATTGAAGTATACTCTAACAAAGATATCAATATTTGATTCAGCCACTCATCACCAAAATTCAAATCAATCCTACGTTCAAAGAAATCTTTCTCTGCTTCTATCATAGGTTCTACTTCTTTTCTGATAAGAGCTTTGTTCTTAATAAATCTCAAATCGTCAGAAAATTCTTTATCAAAATCAAATTCATCATCAAAATTAAAGCCTTCGAAAAGTTTCATTCTCTATTTTCTCTAAATCGTTCTTATTTATTGAGATTCTAAGAATTTTGCTACAGTCATTCTAATCTGATTTTAAGCGCAATCTCATAGTGAGACAAAAAAGTGTAAACTTTAAATCTAGGTCTTCTATCAATCAACCAAACAATGTTACTTACATTGAAACCTTTAAGACCTAAAGCTCTCCTAGAGTAAATCACAGATTGAATCAAGTCTTGAAAAGTTTCATGACCTTTTCTAAACTCTTTTTTAATATCATAGAAGTTTACAAAACCTTGGTCGTGTTTACCTGAATATACTAAAGACTTGTAGACCTTTACAAATTTGTAAAGGTCTTCTTTCTTAGTTCTTTTTCCAACAAGATTAAAATCTTTTGGATTGTAAGGTCCTTGTAGCTTATGTGATATTTCTGCTAAACTCATATTAATTTTTATTTTTCTTTTTACCTTGTGGAGTTAAAATCCATCCTTTATCTAAATAAGAATCAATATCTTCTGGTTTAATCATTTTTCTTATTCCATCTGGAGAAACCATCCATCTAAGATTAGTTTTCATTCCAGGTTTCCATCCATCTTTTAAATAATTTTCATATTCAGATTCTAAAACTGATTTAGAAATATTATCTTTAGTAACCCACCTCTTTTTAATTTGAGTAGCACCTTTTCTCCAACCAGCTTTTAAATATTCTTCTAATAGAGGTTTTTCTATTTTTTTATTGATTCCATCTTTGGTAACCCAATAATATCCATTTTCCATAGACCCAAGTTTCCATCCTTCTTTAAGTTTTTTATCTACTTTATCTGGGTCTACTTGAATTTTTTTATTTCCTTTATGCATCCATTTCTTTCCTTCTCTAAAGAATCTTAATTCTCCAGAAACATATCTTGGGTCATCTACATCTACATAAAATTTATTACCATCTTTATCTTTTACTGTTACCATTCCTTTAGAAAATGGTTCCATATCATCAGTCATATCTTCTTTTTTAACTGATTTAATAGTACCATCTTTTTTATCTCTTACTAAAATCCATCCTTTATTTGCGCTTTCATATAAATCTGGATTTTTCTTATATTCTTCTAAAGGAATTGCAAACCCTTTTTCATTGTCTTGACCTTTATGCTTTACAATAATTCTATTATTGGATGGTGTTATATACTTATCTTTATTTTTCCGATATTCTTCTTGAGAAATATTAATCCAACCATCTTTAGTTTTAACTGTGACTTGTCCTTTATTTGGTGCAACTAATTCTCCACTTAAATATCTTGGGTCGTCTATAGAAGTTTGAAAAGTATTTCCATCTTTATCCATTACAGAAACTTTGCCAATTCCAGAATAAAATAAAGTTTTACCAATTCTTGGGTCATCTACTTTAACATAATAAAAGTTTTCTTCTGAATCTTTTACTAAAACACAATTTTTAATTTTACATTCTGGAGTAACTCCACGATTATAACAATTAGGATGTCCTAATACCTTTCTAATCATTTTTTCTTCATACCTAAACATTTCTTCAGAAGTATTAAAAAATTTAACAACTTCTTTCTTGAAATTTTCAGGACCAAGTCTATTAATATCTTTTCTTACATTAACTGAGGAGCTCGCGTAACCATCATTTAATTTGATAGTCTTATGAGCACCAAAATAAAATAATCCTTCTTTTAAATTTGTTATCTTATAAACATAACAGTAAAAATGTTTATTTTTAGAATTAGCCTCATTACTTAAATAAGGAGATTCTAAATAATTAGAAATAAATAATTTTGGACATTTGATAGGTCTCGTTTGATTCATATTAATAAAAATTTTGTTTCATATTATTTATTAAAGAACCTAAATGGGACCTATCATTTTGCTTAAGATATATTATATTTCTTTTGCCATTCGTTCCAACAAGTTAATGCTCCACTATCACATCCTACGTGAAGTGCGCCTTTCCCAGAACCTACAAAATATTTGTTCCATCTTGGGTCTCTCTCATCCATGATGCCAAAGTTACGAGCCTTAAGATATTCTCTAATTTCAGGGCTGTTGACCAACTGTTGTATCAATCCATCCCAATCTCCATTAGAAGGAACAATATCCATAGCAAAGTTCTCTACTGTGTGGTTAGATTTACTTCCGGTCTTTCCTATTGAATTATTAGGTCTGTACATACTAGTTACAATATAATTAGTAATACCTGCTCTCTTAAGCAAGTCTCTCATGTCTTCCCATTGTTTAGAAAGCTTATTAGCTTCTGCTAACTTGCCTTTAGACTTGAGCTCTTTGATTTTTGCTGTACTTGGGTTGTTCAAGTCAGTTTCACTATATTCTAATTCAGGAGCTTTCTCAGCTTCCTTAACATATTCTTGTTCTGTTTTGCTCATCTGTTGATTCTTTTTAGCTTGGTCTGTCACCGCTATAGGTTCTACATATTCTGGAGTATTCCATTCTCTTCTAGTCACAGTAACTACAGTAATAAAATTAGAAAGGGCTGGGTCTTCATTAGGAACATATTCATATCTTACTGAATCTATCATGAACCATCCTGAGTACATCATCATAACATCTTGGTCTGTGATAGTCTCTTGGAATGAGGTTCCTGATTTGTTCTTTTCTGCTAAGATACCATTCTGCTCAAATATGACTACTGGAATCTTCTCACCTCTAGCTATACCTAAATTAAGTCCTTCAAACTTGAGCTCAACCCACATCTTGTCAAGTTCTTTAAGGTTTATCCTATTGTGAGCTTCAGCTCTGTAATAGTTCTTATGAAGGTTCCCACTCCATTTCATGTTGTTCAAGTCAGCTGACTTCTTGTCTGAATCTGACATGACATATTGAACTCCCATCCAAGGAGTCTTTCTGTAGATGTCTACAAAATCTCCATTGTTAGCTTGTTTAGCAGATTCCATTGAAAGACCTGTACGACCTCTTAACAAGATATGAGAGGTAAGCTTGTCAGGGTTGTAAGCAGGTTCACAAAGGACTGAGACATCTTGTTTCTCATTGTTGTCAAACAGATATTGGTTAGCTAAAAAGAATTCAGCTTCTATTATAGTTCCTTCATTAAGAGTGACTTGAGAAGAGCGATTGTAAGGTTTCCATGACTTTATGTACCAGACAGAGTTCTCAATAGCTGTAGCATTAGTGAATAACTTAGGGCATTTCTTCTTATCATCTTTGTCATTGTTAGACATAAGAGTTCCATCTAACCAAGTAGAAGTGAATGAGGTGACCATATGACCCATGTCCATAGTTCCGTCATCTTCAAGCTTACGGCCTAATATGTCATTGATGTTTACAAAGTTAAGGTTATAGTACTGGTCTATCCAACAGTCAAAGAATGAAGTTTCGTCTTTCCATATGTGCCTAACTACAGATTTGATGTAGTCTTCTGGTGTGTTAGAATAGCAAAGCCAGATTTGCTTGTCATCTGTATTGTCAGGGTCTGTATAAGCAAAACCTAACTTATATCTTTCACAGAAGTCCATGACAGCTTCTTTGCCGGTTCCACAAAAGGCAAACTGGTCTACTTCAGAAGTCATCTTAGGAACATATAGGTCTCCTTGTATAGAATAATGGTTGTATCTTCTCTGGCTCCTTTTAGTAAAATCAACTTCTGAGACTGCAATCTGCATGATAATGAAGTCAGCTCTGATAGGCTTGAGGTCATCATTAGTTGTCCTAAGAAAGACTGAGACAAGGTCTCCATCTTTAGGCATGTTGACACCAGACAAAGTGTCTATAGGTGTCTCAATTTCAAGAGAAAGGTGTGGTAAGAAATCTTCTATCTCTATAGAGAACTCGTTTATCTCTGCATAACCTAAGATATAAGAGTTGATTTTGATAATAGGAAAATCTATACCTGCAGTCTTGGTAAAGTCCATTTTACCTTTCTCTGCAGGCATCTTTATATAAGTTGAATTGTTAGTTCCGTCTAAAGTTGCCATAATGTGGTCATTTATACATAATTAATACGCGAGTTTAACAGGGATGGCTTCGAGGAATTTACAATTCCTGACGCAAGACCAGGGGATACAGAGATTTTCTGGTCTATAATAGTTCCAAGACTTTCTAATAAAGTCATAAGAGCTATACCATTGACAGCCTTCTCTCCTTTCGAATCTCCAGAGATGTTGACACTTTCAGTTCCATTAATATTAACAACCTTTCCTTTCAAGTTTACGGTGTTGTTTCCTACAACATTGACTTCATTATCAGCAAAGATGTTGATAACAGAACCTTGAAGTTGTATCACACTAGTATTTTCAGCATGACATATAGTTATCATGTTGTCTGGTGTAATCTGGAATCTACTTCCTCTATAGTAAATTCTAATACCAGAGTTAGGTTGAAATATTATTGAAAGCTCTTGAGAAGAATCATATAAAAGAACATGGGTTCCTAAATAATCATCTTTAATCTCATTAATCAAATCTGTATCAAGATGCTGTATGGCCCAATATTCAGGACAGTAGATATTGCCATTTACAAATCTAACTCTGACTATATGTCCTACTTTAGGTATTGATATAGCTCCAGCTCCTTTAGTAGCAAATACCATGTTCTGACCTATAGGTGTAGCCCAAGGTAACATGTCATCTGGAATTTCATCCATAATGTTGAAGACACGAACCTTGCAACGACCACATTTGTCTGGGTCACTATTGTTGGTGACAGTTCCGATAAACTCTTCACTAAGTGTCTCTTTAGACCGAATAGCCATATCTTAATTTCTCCTTCTCTTATTTGATTTGTTGTCCACCATCTAAGTCAGTAGCTAGACTTCTATCTCCTTCATATCGATTAGAAACAAGTTGCATTGTAGGTTTCTCTACAACTGGTTTGTTCTCTACTAACTTCATAGTGTTCTCTTCTTGAACTTTAGGTTTGTTGAGTGTCAAAGTTCCTAAACTTAAAGTGTCATTCAATATATCTACTATATTAGACGTCATGGTTGTCGATTCAATTGAAGTATCTTCTTTAATCTTGGTCTCAGTCAAAGTTGTAGATATTGATGGAATTGCTTGTTCTTTGACGGTGGGTTCTAACTTGTCAATTTTAGGCGTTCCTGCTTGACTTTCAAATTTCTCTAATTGTTTCTCTATCTTATTAGCCCTGCCGCTATTAGGAGTCAAAGAAACTATATCAGGACTTTCAATATCATTCTTGTTTTCGGTCAATGACATGTCAATGACATGAGCTTCAGGTTTGTTCTCAACTAAATCAAACAAAGGAACTTGTGCTGGAACTTTGTTTTCAGTAAGGACCATATCTTCATGAGCTGGATTATGGATATTGTCGGTAAGAGAACCGTAAGGACCGCCATCAAGGTCAGTAGCTGTACTACGGTCCAAGTCTGAAGTATTCTTGGTAAGGTCCATGTCTGGATGTTCTGGGTCATGGATGTTAGGTGTCAAGTCACCTGTAGGTCCACCATCTAAATCGGTAGCCTCACTTCTGTCACCTTCATATCCATTTTCTATGAGGTCCATGTCTGGATGTCCAGGATTATGGATGTTCTCAGTAAGAGAACCATCAGGTCCACCATCTAAGTCAGTAGATTCAGAGCGGTCTCCATCATACTTGTTAGGAACTAAATCCATATCAGGATGTTCTGGGTCATGAATGTTAGGTGTCAAATCTCCATCAGGTCCACCATCTAAATTTGTTGCTTCACTTCGGTCAATATCAGTAGTGTTCTCGGTCATATCCATGTCTGCATGTTCTGGGTCATGGATATTTGGAGTAAGTTCTCCTTCAGGTCCACCATCTAAGTCAGTAGAAAGGCTTCTGTCACCTTCATACTTGTTAGGTGTCATATCCATATCTGGTTTTTCTGGGTTATGAGCATTTGGTGTCAGGTTGCCATCAGGACCACCATCTAATTCAGTAGCTTCAGACCTGTCACCTTCATACTTGTTAGGAACTAAGTTCATGTCAGGTGCTTCTGCATCTGAATTGTTAGGAACAAGGTTTCCATCAGGACCACCATCTAACTCAGTAGCATGGCTTCTGTCATTTCCAGTAGACTTGTCATAAGTGTCTTTAAGCTGGTAATTAGCTAACCTTTGCAATATCTCTTCATCTGAAAGTTGAGAAGAAATCTCTATTTGGTATGGGTCTTTGAGCATGTCTTTAGCAGCTTCTACTAAAGCTTCTTGTTCAGGTGATGTTGCTGTTGAGCTTGCAATCCCTTTGACTAAGTTAGTCATAAGGTCTTTTCCAGTAAGTTCACTATAGCCAACTATGCCTGTATTCTTCTGGAAAGCTGAACGGACTGCACCAAAAACAGTAACTAAGTCTTTAGACTGAATAGCATTGATGATTCCTGTAAGACTGAGTGAACCAACAATGTTCATTGTCTTAAGGTCATTAATCTTGTCTTTGACCAAGTTAGTGACAAATGCCTTGCCCCAGTTAATCATGTTGTTAATCCAAGTCCTAGAAGACCCAGATTGAGCATTAGGGTCATAAGAATGAACTTTGTCTGCTTCAGGCAGCATCATAGAACGATTAGCATAAGAGTCATAAGGAACTTCAGGATTTCCATCTAAGAACTCTTCTGCAATTCTCTTAGAAAGGACTCGGTCGTACATGTCCGAAATCATCCGGTCAAATCCTTCAAGATGGTAATAGGAATCAACATTGATGTTCTTGACAGAGATTTCAAATGTAGTCTCTTCAACTTTGTCATTGTTGATAGAATACCCATCTTCAAGCCAAGAGTCAAGAACGAACTCACACATTGAACATTCTATCTTTATAGTCGGAACAAGGCCATTAGCTACAGAAAGAATCATTTCTTCGGCTGAGCCTGCTGAAAGACCTGGAATAGCACCACCTAAAAGCTTGTCAGACAAAGCTCCAGTAAGTTTCTGACCTAATTTAGAAGTTACTGAATTAGAGACTTGGTTCTGCTCACCTAAATTAGATTCATGGAATGTTCTGACTTCAGAAATGTAGATGTAGAACTTGAAATAACGATAGATGTCTGGAAGAACCCAGCGTTGATAAGTATCATCCCATGCAATCTTTCTGTAAAGATTCAGAAGATACTTGACTTTAAGGTCAATACCTTCAATGCATTTGATTTTAATCTTTCCATCTTTGACACGAATACCATCCTTAGGATTAGGCTTAAGAAGAGTACTAAGACCTGAAATCTCTTGGAAATAGTACTGGTATTCTCTTTGAAGTTCATCCCATCCTGCTAAGAACTCAATAAGCATTGCTGCTCTCAAGTTCTCATTACGGTCCATCAGATAAGAGTAAGCACAATAAGAAGTTCTAGCATTCCAATCCTCATCATAATTAGAAGGTGGACAGAACAAGGCCTGTGGCAACTCATCATAATTAGTAGAGACAAAAGAATCAGAAGTCCAGTTTCCTGGCAGATAAGACCTTAAGAAAGCACCAAAGTCAAGTGCAAAACCTAAGTAAGTCGGTTCGTCTAATCTGGTCTGGAAAGAACCACTTTGAATATTTTGATATGGATTGAAATAACCTTTTCTTATGTTGTAAACGTCACTCATCTTGTATGGATATGATGGTCTCCATATTTATGTAAGCGCCAAAAGAGAACCAATTTCTTGATTCTCTCTTTAACTTATTCATTATCAATTGATTACTAAATCAGATTCTAATGCATTGTAATAGCTTGCAATTATAGAATCAAATATAATTTTTTCTTTCTGCTTTAAAAACATTTTCATAATAGTCTGAAAATCTACACAATAATTTACATCAGCATAATTGCCAATATCCATTAATGCCGAATATCTGAATAAGAACTGTGCACTATCTGGATGATTGTGTATAGGCATCTGATTCATGTTTTCAGTTATATACCCATCAACATCTTTAAAAAGATTGTCAAATGACAATATGCAATCTTCATGCTTATCTTCTCCACTTAACCTCAACATATGCCGGTCTTGTCCAAAAATGACACATCCATTTTCATTCATATGGTTGAACAAGACTTGAGCAAAGTTAGGATGTATTACATTATCATCATCTAGGATATAGACCCATGGGTCGAAGTCTTCAGAGAACCTAGACATCAAGTTGTTGGCACTCTCAACAAGCATAGTAGTTCCATACTTAGTGTCATTTTTCTTCCCTCTATATTCTATCATAAGAGAGATTCCCATCTCCCAATAATAAAGTTCCTTGACCTCATCAACTATAGAACGCATTTGTTCTTTAGTAAGCTTGTACTTGTCAAAAATGATGACATGATAAATCTTGATGATGTTCTCATCCATTTGAGATTCTATCTGTTGCCACAAGTTAACCACACTTTCAGCAACCTTCTTTATATAAGTTGGTCTAGAGCATCTAGTCAATATGACGAGAGTATCTTTCTTTTTGCTTTCTTCCACGTTGTTTAATCTTTATAGGTTCTAGTTCTTTATCAAGGTCAAGACCTAAAGATGCATCTAAAGGTTCTTGATTATATTTCTTAGTCACTTCTTCCTCTAGTAACTCTTGTTCTTCTTTCTTAACTTTGTTTCTTAATTTCAAATTGTTGGCAATCATATTAGTCATGAGGAGTGCTACAATAGGAAGAAGAGCACCAAGTATCCATGAAATCACAACTAATATCATGTCAGGAGAAATTCCTTCTATCCAGAATAGAAGAGACTTCTGTATATAGATGTAAAAATTAGACCCAGACTCAACCATATACTTATAAACAGAGAAGACATTACCAGATACTTGAACCATAGTAAGCAATGACATGAGAATCCAAGGAACTGTAGTCTTCTTGTTATCTGTCAAAAGAATAGAAGCTAGACATAAAGACTGTCCAACTTCAAAAGCACCTGAAAGCAGAACTGCCATCCACATCACATTTCCTACTAGGCAAAATTGAATGCAGTGGAAAAATGAGATGAATGCTGTCACAGCATAAAGGATTATGAATCCAATTATGAATGCATTGTATAGGTAACTTTTATTGTTCTTTCTCATCTTGAACTAGTTTTATAGTTGTCTGAGACTTCCAAGACTTAGCAGCTTCAGTAAACTTCTCTAAGTTTCCTTTAGATAGTTCTACTAAAGTAGTCAGATTAGAGATTTTAGAATCCATAAGTGCAGAATCAGACTTGAGTTTGACAATATAATCTTTTTGAAATTGAATGATTGAGTCTTTCTGTACTAAAACAATTTCAGTATTCTTCTGTAATCTTGAACTATTGCAAGACCGAGTACACTGAACTAAATTCAACAAAAGAAGTAAGGCTATGAGCCATTGCAATTTCTTATTCATCACAATGATATTTTTAAAAGATTGTCTATTAAATTTTTAGTTCTCTCAATAGTTCTGTCTAAAGAAGTTTCTTTGTCAGTTCTGACTTCATCTCTATAGTTTTGTGTTTGCCTCAATGTATCTTGAACTTCTTCGAGAACCCAAATAGGAACTTCAATTATAGGGTCATCAACTATAGTTTTTGGCAAAGCTTCAGTGTTTGCTTCTTCCCAATGAATTCTATCAGTTCTAGAGATAGGACCAAATTTAATTTCACTCATAAACTTTTTCTTTTTTGTTGAAAGTTAAACATCAGTAAGTTATATGGATAGGAGAGAATTCGATTAGAAAAAGATAAGAATTAGTAAGTACAAAAAGTCACTTCGGTTACCTTGGATAAATATCCCAGGTATTTCGATAACATGGATATTATGGCAGAGAATGACAAAATAGCAACAGTACAAGAAACTCTAGATTTAATCAATAATGTTAAAGATGGATTAAATTTACCACCTAAAAAAGCAGCAACTATACAAAATGTTCTTGATTTAATAGATGCTAATGTAGAAACTCCAATAACAGCATTCAATTATCCTATTTTAATAGGACAAAAAAATCAAAACACTGTTACAATTGCTAATCTATCAACAGTTGACGGAAGTGTAGGATTTAACTATAATGGCGGAGAATATAGAATTGTGAATGCTTCCAGATTAGGAGATGTTCAATCTGAATATATTGGAGTAGTAACTAATATTAAAAATATAAAATCAATATCTCATAATTTTATATGGTTTACTCTATATAAAGAATCTTCATCGACTTCTACAATATCTTCTAGAACTTTTGCTCAAAAGAAAGATTATATGAATTCTTCTGATATATTGTCTGGTATAAATTATTTTCAAAAAATTTATATAATTCTTTATTAATTTTACATATTTCCAATTTACTGATTACAAAAAAGCCAGAGCTTGTGAAAGTTCTGGCTTTTTTATTTTAGAATTTAGGTATTGAAGGCATTTGCATACTAGGCATCTTGAAGTCTGATACTCTAGGCATTGATGATTTTATAGAACTCATCTGTGCATTTGTCTCTTCAGATTGCTTCTGGGAATTCTGATTTTCTTTCTCAACATCTTCTTTGAATCTTTCTAACAGCATCAAAATCTCAAAGAATGGCATTGAACATATCATCTCGTAATTCTGATGAAGTTCCTTACTAAAAATATAGACAATGTTAATCCATTCTTCATAAGGAATCTTGAAAAGAAGATGAAGCTTATCAGATGAGATGGTCCACGTCCAATAAGAAGAATCCTTTAATTCCACCGAGAAAGTTCAATGGCGACGTCTTGTCCGCACCGTCCTCATCTTTGTATTTGAATTTAGGGTCTAAGCTATCATTGAAGATTTCTTTGATTTTAGCTAACAAAGAATATTCATAAACACCAAAGTCATAACATTGAGCAATGAACTCTTCATAAGTCTTGTCATTCAAGTTCCTATAGTCTTTGATAAGCATAGGAGCTATGGTAATGAAGTCTTTATCAAAACCTTCTTGCTTACGAGCTTTCTTCTGGACATAGTTCTTAAGCCATGAAGAAACTCCAACCGAAGGCATGTAAATGTTCAGATGTTTTCCTGATTCAGGAATCTTGAAGACAAAACATCTAATTTGCTCATCATAATGGCTCATGAGCTTTTCTGGGAAGTTGACAAAGTCTATAGAGTCTTTAGTCACAACTTCTTCATGTGTTTCATCAATCTTAATCTTAAGCTCATTGTTGCCTTTAGTGAATGTGAAGTCTCTGATGGCAAGAATAATATAAAGACGGTCTATGTCTTTAAGGTCTTTCCATGAAGCAGCTTTGTCTGGGAATGACATGTTCATACAACGCTCAAGCATGTAGTTGAGTGCATCATCAATTTCAGTAAGCTCTTCTTCATTAGTCATAGACCAGTGTCTGATTTCACCACCTGAAGCTGCACGAATATAAACTTTAGTTCCTTCTGGATAAAACAATCCTTTTGTAGGAAGGTCTGCAACAGGAACTTGTACAAAACCTAAAGAATTAGCCTTCTGGTATTCTTTAATCTCTTGTATCTTCTCCGCCTGAGCTTGTTCAAGTTCAGCCATGACATTCTTCTTTTTCTGCAGAGCTTGCTCAACTGGAGTTTGTTTGATTTGTTGAGAATTCTCATTTTCATCATGAAAAGTAAGGTTCTCAACACCAGGCATGACCTCAGCTTTAATTTCTTTAGGTTGTTGAGTATTTTCTTTTCCTGCAACAAACTGTTCTAGAGTGGCCTCTAAACTTTGGTTTTTAATAGGCATATATCAATTTCTAAACGTTTTTTCTTTTTAATCTTTTTTATTATATGAAACTATTTTTGTCTTGATTAACCAGCAACATAGTTACCAGCAAACATGCTTGTATTACTACCATCTACATTCTTGCAAAGGACATAGAACCTTCTGTTCTCTTCAGGAACCTCAAGCATCTTCATAGCAGCTGCTTCTGATATCTTGAACTCAAGTTGTCCTGCAGTCTTGTTCATATTAGAACTTTGAGTAGGTGTTATGTCTATGTTGTTTCCATTCACATCTTTAGCTCTCAGTATATAAGTATAAGGTCCACTCAAGTCCATATATCTGACTGTACCAGTCTTAGGGTCTGTGACTACGAACTCAAACTTATAGTTATGCACTGCTTGATAGATTATGATTTGGACTTCATTAGTGTTGTAATAAGTTCCTTCAGCACTATCTTGCATCTGGATGCTTGTTGTATCATAGAACTCTCTTATGTATTTAGTAATTACATTACCACTTGCTCCTGCATTTATAGTAGGTGACATCACATTGTTCTTGTTGAAGATAGTCCAATTAGCGATGTTGTCTACATTAAGTCTATAAGCATTCTCTCCAAACTTAGCTTCAGCATCAAATATACTCATAGAACCTGAACGGATTATACAAGCTCCATTCATTCTGTTCAACAACTTAGCAGTATATAGAATATCCACTTCTTTACACTCATAATTTTGCATGTGTTGTACAACTGGTCTGAACAGATAGCTATAGCCACCGTTTGACTCTTGGCCACCTAAAGAGTTGAATGTCTCTGTAAAGTTGAACCTTTCTTCTTTAGAAATAAGAGAATCTGTCTGAGAAGACTCTATCTGGTAGTACTTGTAGTTGATGAACAAGTCATGGACAATAACCCAATGTCTAGCTTCAGTTCCATATATCTCAGAGAAGCTTTCCCAACCATCATTCTCATCTTTGAAACCTGAATTGTACATTGGTATAGCACCAGACTCTATGTTGTTCATGATAGAGTTGTTTATATAAGAGATGAACTTAGAGTTTGGTGAACCCCAGACAGCACCATATTTTAGCATGCCAGAATCTTCAAGCTCTTCAAGAACAACATTGAAGTAATCACCATTACTAGAGAAAGGCAAAGTTGCTCTGACTACTGAACCAAGATGGAATTCTCCTTCATTAGAACCAGTGTTCAACAAAGTCTTTGCTTTGAATGAATCATCATCAATGTTAGCAAACTCAAATATGACATCAGAGTCTTGAGAAAGGTCCATCAAGCTATACAAGTCCTTGTTGATTTCAATCTCAGCAGCACCTGGATTGAAGGTAGAAGTGTCTAATGTATTCTTCTTATTAGGATTGTTGATAGCTAATGTATAGATTGAAGGAATCTTGAACTCTATATATCGGTCATAGAACCTCTCAGTCATGTAGATTGGATTAGGATTGAACTCTACTACCTTTCCCATAGTTCCTTTATGGAAAGTGAATGAAGAAATGATAGCTTCAGTATTGTTGATGTTGACTACTGAAGCATCCGTTGACTTGTTGAATGTTCTCTGACGAGCTTTTATTCTAAGGTTGAAACCTTCAACATCATTGAAGACATATCCAGTAAGTATATGGATTCTGACAGTGTCATAAGGAAGGTCACCAGTATAGAACGGCCCTCCTTCAATCGAGCCTATCTTGCCATAATCTACCAAGGCCTGCACATTGCCGCGACCCTGCGTAAAATCTGTGAATCCTGGATAGAAGTAATTGACACCGTACTTGTCAGTAAAAGCTTGGAAATGCAAGTCAGACTTATATTCTTTCTTGATATCAGCTGTCTCTGGATTGTCAAGGAACATGATGTTGCCTCTAAGGTCTTTTACGACATAAGGTTGATGATAATAGAGAGGAACATAACCAGATTCCTCAAGTTCAAGAGATTTGTTTGCTTGATACTCTAAAAGTAATTTTCCATCTATTTGCAAAAACTTTGTTAAAACTGCCATCTGGATTTCTTATTAAAATCTTACTCTTTATGTATTTGGGCTGGGTTAAAACCTTAAAAATGAAGGACTCCAGACTACACCTACTCCAATTTGGAATCCACTGTTGACTTTATCATTAGGAATTGCATTGATACCATAGCCACCATATACTCCTATTCCAAAGTTCTTTTGTTTCATAGCTCCTTTGATTACTTTAGACTTGTTAGGATTTATGAAAGCTCCTTCTATCTCAGTGAACTTCAGGTTAGGATTCCCAGACTTAGTCAAGATTTGAAAATGTGTCTTGTCTTTGCTCTCAACAATATCCAAAGTAAGGTCTGAGCCTATAGTCAAGTTATTGAGCCAAGAATTAGATTCAGAAAAGTCTGACTTTATTCTAGAGACTCCTGAAATATTGAAGTAGTTCTTAGGAGAATATGTCTCAGCTAAGTTCCACTTCACATCATAGTAAGCAGAATCTATCTTCTCTATACTGTTGTCTAGCTTAGTAGTGTCTTTAACATACTTGATTTCAGTCTTCACAACTACTATAGGATTCTCTTTGAGACTCTTTACTTCATCATATAAAGATTTATTGTGTGCTTTAAGGTCAGAGATTTCTTGTATATAGAGTTGCTTAGCTTGGTATTCTTCTCCAAGCTTGTTCTTGTAGGCTGAGATAGTGTCATTGTAAACTACTAAAGTTCGAGAGGCTTGGTCTTCATATTTCTTCATAGAGAAGTAAGTCCAAATTCCAAAAATTACTAAAAGTACTATAATCCAATCTTTAAATGTCATATTGCTAAGTAAGTTTATTATTTTCATATCATTTTGTTTTTGATGATTTTAATGGAAATTCCGCTGAGAAAGGTCCATTCTTTATTATATGTTTATTGTTGAAAAACGATTAAATTCAAAAATCTTTACAAAAAATTCAAACTTTTAAAGCTTATTTAACAAAATTTAACATTTAATTTTTTCCTTATAATTAATTGAATGGTACATACTTAACTCAGAGTGTTATTTATAACGAGTATAAATTACATAGTTTTTTAATCAAATGCTTAATCGATTTTGGGAAAGCCCATATAAGAAATTGTGGATTTCCGGAACTTTAGGATTAAGGAAAGAAATTTTTATTTTTTAAGAATTTTTCTTTAGGAATCTAATTTTATTCTTAAATGGGGCGTGGGGTGCTGGATGAGGATTGTCAACATGTCATTTTGACTATCGAGCATTATATACTGGAATGAAACTTAGAAGGAACAAGAACCAAAATTCAGTTCGAGCGGATTTGGGTTTAACAATTTTTAAAGAAAGTTTTTTCCAATTTGTTTTTATGATAAGCCAGAAATTTCTATTTTTGCAGTGTGGAACTTAAAAATGAAATAGTATGGCTCTAGTTTTTGAAGATACTGATATCGATAAGAGTGTTGAAGATTCAATAGCTCAATCTAAATATGATTCTATATTGAGAAAAGAATTCATTCCTTGTTATGAAGCTAAAGGAAGAGATATAGATGGAACTATCTTCCATCCAAACACTAGACATTATTTAGAAGGAGTAAGATGCAATGCTCAAGGTGAGATTGGTTATTATAATGGATTCAAGTTAGGTCCATTGCCAATTGTAGAGATTATAGAAGAGCTTATAGATGAGAAAGGAAATTTCAAGTTCAAGCTGATTCCAAATGGAAGCTCAATCATGATAATTTGCAACAATAAAATCAAGTCTCTTAAGAACTTGCCAAATAGAGTGACTAGTCTGAATATCAGAGGAACTTATAACCTTAAGAAGATTGACAATGAGATTGAAGTATGCAAGCTTTCTTTGATTTCAAAAAGAATAAAGACTACAGAAGGAATCTCTTTCAGAGGAATCTCAGAATGCTTAGTAAGCCAATGTAAGGACTTGAGAAAACTTTATTTGAATACAGACAACCATGTAATGGAAGAGCTTACGTTAGAACACACCAATGAACTCTCTATAGTTGAAAGCAATGTCCAGTATATTAGTAAGATGTATCTGAAGAATATTGATATCAAGACTATAAGGCCTCTGTTAGATTCATTGCTTAAGGTTGACCGGCTTCATTTGCAACAGTATAGTTTTCTGAATTACAAGTTTTCAGATGTCAACCAATTTATAGAACTAATAAAGAAATGTTCCAGTGTTGCTATGGAAAGAAAGTTTTATACTGGAGAAGAATTTTTAAAAGAGTATGGAGCTAATATAAAGAAATTTTGTGTAAGGAATCCAAAACGTAAATAGAAGGAACTATGAACTTTGATGAGGACTATATAGACCAGGATTTTGAAAGACAAGTCTTAAGAGCTAAATTAGAAACTTTGAATGCTCCTGCAATCAAAGAGTTGAAAGAACTGTATCCTAATTCAGATATTGAAGTTGATGACACTAACCATATAGGAATGCATATTCTTCCTAACAAGTTAAGTGGAATCCATACTATTTACATCAAAGACTTTTTTATTGATGATTCTGGCTCTTTGAAATATAAGTTTGTTCCTAAAGGGAATCAAGTTATTACTGAAGGAAACTTCAATATCATCAATACGAAGAACTATCCTAAAGGGTATTATTACTATCAGTTCGAACTGAATCAGAATCTTATATCAATTGGATTCAAGACTAGTCTATTAGAGCTTTGCCAAACCAGAATCATTAACAATCCAGCTTTAAGAGAAATCTACATTAAGCAAGTTTATGAAGGTGGAAATTTCTTCTTTAAGAATAATTATTGTCTTCAAACTCTTGTTATAGAGAATCCTCAGAATTATCCAATAGACTGCTTAATATTTTATGACCAAATACTTCGAAATCTTTCATTGCCTAATTGTGAGTACAATAAGGTAGAATTCAGGAACTGTAAAGTCAATATGAAGAATTTCATAAGTGATGCTGGAATCAAGAGGATGGTTCTTAAGAACACTATATTTGACTTGTACCAGTTTCTTGATATAGTAAGAAACAAGACTATAAAAGAAATAGAATGTGGAATCATGGAAGTCTATTCTTCTTTGGCTCTTTATACAAAGATTACAGAAGCTCTTAGTGGTCCTCAACAAAGAATCCAGATACTACCTTATAGTCGTCGAACTGAACTTTTTAATATTGAGCCTTCTATAACATATTTTGATTGGCAAGTTGATGAGAGTTGTTTTATCCATTTGAATTCTAACTCAATAGTTTTCTTGTAACATCATATAATTATTGAACGTTTGTTTTTAAAAGACAATGAAGAAAAATTTACTTGTTTTTGATTGGAGTAACATGAGCTTTCGCTCTTTATTTACTTCACAAATATTTGGTCATGCCTCAGGTTATGACACACAAGAGGAAATAAACTCTTTTATAGCTAAGATGGCTACCGATATTTCTATGATACTTAGGACATTTGTTCCTAACAAAGTCATATTTGCTGTTGATGCTAGTGACCCTTGGCGTAAGGACCTTCTTGCTTCTGAAGAAGTTGGTTATAAAGGTCAGAGAGAGAAAGATAAGAAAATCAATTGGGACAATATCTACAAAGGTCTTAATGAGTTCAAAGATGTAATGATATCTAAAGGCTTTGATTTTGCTTATCATAACAGAGCTGAAGCTGATGACCTTATGGCTCTTTCTAAAGAAGCTATTTTCACTAAGTATCCTGAGTACAATATTGTGATTGTCTCTTCTGATGCTGATATCAGACAGCTTGTTGATTTCAATGTTTCTACTGAACAGTTCTGTTGTGTCTTCAATCCTATTGGTTCAGGAAAAGGTGGAAAGAAGAAACTCTACATGAATCATGAATGTTCTACTTGGTTTGCTCAGAAAGATAAAGTAGACATCTTCTTTTCTAACCTCAACTCAGGTAAAGAGTATGTCAAAAATGCTTTGAACCGAGATAAGAAGATAGAGATTGTAGAGATAGACCCAAATGAAGTTGTCCTTGGAAAAATCTTCTGTGGTGATGCTGGTGATAACGTTCCTAGTTTCTATGAGTTCTATGGACCTAATGGCAAGAAAAAGAAAATCACAGAGAAGAAGTTTAAGACGCTCTGTGAGACTTTATGTATTCAGGATGTGGAAGATTTGCTTAAGAAGGAAATGTTGCTAAAGGGAAGCCTAGAACAATCCCTGAAGAAGGAATTGAATGATGTGAACATTCCCGCTAGGTTAGAACGCCAAAGAAAACTTGTTGAGCTCAACTCTGAATTATTTCCGTCTGATATAAAAGATTATTTACTAGACATAATCATGATGATTGGAGAACCATATAATGGTTCAAATCTAGCTACTATCAAGATGACTGACTTATTAGCAGGAAGCAAGTTCTTTGCCGTTATTGAGAAGAAGAAAGCTAAAGCTGCTGACATCTTCAAGGACATTGACAAGTATGCAGAACAACTTAATGGAATAAAATTATTTTAACTATGACATTAAAAAGAAGAAATTTAGAGATTGAGAACAGAGATTATGCTTACATTGGCATTGACTTTGATAACACTGTTGTAAGTGACTTGTTTCCTGAAGTTGGCTTATCATTAGGTGCAGAACCTATCTTGAAGGAACTTATAGCTAATGGTCATAAGCTTATTCTTTGGACTGTTCGTTCAGGTGAAGCTCTTGACAAAGCAGTTGACTGGTTCAAGCAAAATGATATTGAATTGTTTGGTATCAATGAGAATCCTGAATTTGAAGGTGATGAACAAGCAAGAAAAATCTATTGTGACTTGTATATTGATGACCGTTCACTTGGAATTCAATATGATGCTTTCTTTGATGCTCCTAGGAACAGAGTCATGAGAGTAGTGAATTGGGATTCTATGAGAGAACAACTTAAACTTTTAAATCTTATTTGATATGGCTAACAATATAGAATTTACTTATATTCCTATCAACATATCTAATGAATATGGTCCAGACCATATAATGTTGATTAACAAAGAGAATATTGTCTCTATGGATTTTTCTATAGACTTGCTTTTAGGTCCTCTTAATGAGAACAATCCAGAACCTTATATGATTAATGTTTCTATAAAGACATTAGACCAATTGCCTATCTGCAAGCAAATGACTAAAGATAAGTTCTTAGAGTTCGCTTCATATTTTCCTTGTTGTGGTGCTAGCAACAGTCCTTTCAACAAGGTTCTAGAATATTTTGAATCTGTCAAAAAGAAATCTTGATATGGAAGGAAAAGAAACAATTCGTATAAGTCATATATCTAAATATGATGGTAATGCAACAATGAAAGATTGGCCTGTTTTTCTTGTTCTGATAGCATCTTGTCATGCTTCAAGACCTACTTACATTAAAATGAAAAATATGCCTGATTTCAATAGGTTACAAAATATGATTCATAACACTAGAGAATTATGTAATGGAGTGCATCGTCCAACAATATTTTCAGTCTTAAAATTAGGACCTGAAGATTTTGTTCCTAAAGATAATCTTTGGTTCTACTATGAGGAGACTTTACTTGAAGAACCTAAATCAAAAAAGACACCTGTAAATATCAGCAGTCCAACTGTAGAATATCATTACAAACCTAAAACTGGAGCTCAAAAAGCTGCTGAATACATTGATAGGATGAGAAAGAAATCTCCATATTAACTTTTTAAAATAGCACTATGAGACTTTTTGGAAATGAAAGAAACTATATCAAGATTGGCAAGAACAATGTTCTTGACTCTGACTTGATTATGTACATCCAGATGAATCCTTTCTATGAGGACGATGATGACATACATAATAACATATACAAACTTAGAATTTATCTAGACCAAGCACCTCAATATCCTATAGTCAAATCATTCTTCTTGACATATTATGAGTTTGTAGAGTTTTTGTACAAGAATCCTGAAGTGACAGGAAATCCAGATGCTAATATCCTAGACTTCATTAAGAATCTTGACTATGATGCTTCAGAAGAACTTGATAACAATCTTAGAGAAAAAGAGATGGCTAACGAACCTGAAGACGAGATTCCTAATGATGACATACCAAACCAAATTGAAGAAAAACCTTAAAATTAATTATCATGTATTCAACCACTACTTCTACTAATGTATTCATCAATGACTTTGGAGTTCCTGAAATGACTCCAGCTCAAAGAAAACTTTTAGAGACTAAAGAGTTCAATCCAAATGAATTCAATCCTACAAGTGTTCCATATCATACTCAGTATAGAGGACCTAAGTGTTGTGAACATTGTTCGAATAATCCAAAGAACAATCCTAATGCAAGTGGATTCTGCAACTGTTCATTACCTTCAATGGAACAATTTAGGTTCTAAATTGTTAAAATTTGTTAAATTTCACTTTTTGCTAAATCTTTTTAGAAAAATACAGATATATACTATTGAAGATTTAAAAAACCAAGAAATGCAAAATTTATCTTTACATACAAATGATTATGTTATTTCGTGTATTTACGGAGCAACATTTGCGTATGTGCCTAGTCTCTGTGATTGGGAAGGTAGTTTTATGCAATATCGTGGCAGCTTTAAATCTAGTAGACAAAAATTCAAACGAGTAGTGGAAGGTGAAACCGAAGGATAAGTGCACTCTTAAACTCTATATAATTCTCCCATGAATCGTTTGAAATTAAAAAATTCAAACGATTTTTTTGTTTATGACATATGGAACTGTAGCTCAGTGGTAGAGCATTGGTCTGAAGAACCAAGGGTCGGAATTTCGATACTTCCCAGTTCCACAACTTGCAATATTGGTGTTAGTGGTTAGCATGTCTGGCTTCCAACCAGAAGGCGAGGTTTCGAGTACCTCATATTGCTCAAAAATAGTTCTTTGACATTTTGGAACAACAATAGACCTATAGCTCAATTGGATTAGAGCACTAAACTACGGATTTAGAGGTTATGGGTTCAAATCCCATTAGGTCTTCGAAAAAAGTTAAATTGTGTTTAAGAGTTTCTTCTTTAAAAAATTTTTAGTACATTTGCAGAACTAAAATGAAGAAACCATGAATGCTAAAGCTTTTAAAGCCTCTTTGATTAAACTATCAATAAAGCTCATTAAGACTGACATAGAAACAGATTTCAAGTATAAAGGTAATTCTGAAGAAAGAACTTACAGCGGTAATGTCCTTACAATGAAGAAAGGAGAAGACCTCAAATATGTAAAGTTCAATCCAGAAGACCCTTGCAAGTATTTTGATACCGAATATGAATTTTGTTTCAACACTACTGATTGTCCTTTTACTTCTTTCAATGAGAAGAATTTCAAAAGGTCTAAATGGTATTTCTTAGACCCATTTGCAATGATTCCTGATAATAAGATTAATCAAGTCTATAAAAAAGACATAAAAGATAAAGATATTGAATCTTTATTTGATAAGAGAAAAGTTGATTTGATTGTTAGATTGTTTAGTGAATAAGAAATGGATAAATCAGTAAAAGAATCAAGACTTGAGATTAACAAGTTATTGAATGAGTGCAGAAATGACCTTAGAGAAGTCATTAATATATTGACTAAACTTGGAGTCTTGAAATATACTAATAACCTTCTTGATTTAGATATGGAAATTCTCAAGATTAAAATGAGAATTATCCATGAAATCAATATGTTAGAAAAGACATAAGGTACCTATAATTTAATTGGTAGATGTAGCGGCCTTTAAGCCGCTGGTTCTGGGTTCGAGTCCCTCTTGGTGTATAATTAATTAAAAATAAAGCTGGAAACAGTGCTAATATAGCAATAGAGTGGAAAATATCAGAAACCTTCCTTTATTCTAAGGTAAAGTAATATTGATTAATATTTTTAATTAATTTTTTCTATTTGTTAGTTGTCTTCTGAACCTATTGACAAATAAATAGATTAGAAGATTTTTAAAAACTATGCCAAAACAAATAATTTTTTCTAAAGAAGAATTTGAAAAAATTTATTATGAATCATGTTCATTACAAGAAGCAGCTAATAAATTAAAAATACATTATAATACATTTAAAAGATATGCTAAAAAGTTTAGTTTAAAAATAAAAAATAATCCAAAAATAGGTATTAAATATAAATTAGAAGATATATTTAATGGTTTATATCCACAATATCCAACTTCTAAATTACATAAAAGATTAATTAAAGAAGGAATAAAGGAGCATAGATGTGAAAAATGTAAAAATACACAATGGCAAGGATATTCAATACCATTAGAGTTACATCATAAAAATGGAAATAGAACTGACCATAGATTAGAAAATTTAGAATTATTATGTCCTAATTGTCATGCACAAACTGATACATTTAAAGCAAAAAATATATCTCATATTTTTATAAAAGATAATTTATCGGAAGATTAAGCCTAATTGCTAAGGCAGTGCTCTTGAAAAGCACCAGTAATCGTGTGAAAGCGGTGTGTGGGTTGGAATCCCACATCTTCCTCTCTTGGAGATAGTAACCTGCAATGGAGTAGGGATAGCCTGCTAAGCTAATCGAACATTAACTTGTTTAAGGGTTGGAACCTTACATCTCCGCTAAAAATTAAAATCGATTTTAAAGGAAAATTAGCAAGAAATCCCACAAATCTTCAGTTTGTGGGTAGTTCACGAAATTACTAACCTAGGAATTTACCTGTTAACAAGGTGATAAAATAAAACCTTTTAGTAATTTCTTTTATTAGTCCTTGGCAGAGTGGTCGATTGCACTGGTCTCCAAAACCAGCAGGTTAAAAACCTCACGTGAGTTCAAATCTTACAGGACTAGCTTTAAAACCATTATGAACATGAGAAAAAACTTAGCAGTAGCAATGATTGTTAAGAACGAAGAACTTAATCTACCTAAGTGTGTTAAGTCCTTTAGAAAACATGGTTTAAACCCTGACTTCTATCTGACTGACACTGGTTCTACAGATTCGACTTTTGAAGTTGCTAAGAATCTTGGATGCTCTATAGTCCAGAGCAAACAGATTCCAATCAAGAGATTTCATGAAGCTAGAAATGAATCTTTATCTAATGTCATTGGTGATTATAAATGGCTTATGACTATTGATGCAGATGAAGAGCTAGATGAGAATTTAGCTGAAGAAATCAAAAACTTCATAGAGAATCCAGATTCTTATGACAATTACGATGCTGCTTGGATTCATAATACTGGATTTAAAGATGTTTGCTATAATTCTAAACTTCAGATAATCAAACAAGAACTCTTCATGAATGGAACTGTCGAGTACAAGTACAACCTTCATGAAGAGTTTGATAGAGACAATTTGGATAAGAGCAGAATCAAGGACCTTTATGGATATCTTTGGCATTATTCTTTACAAGAAAGAGACAATTCTCTTGAGAATGAAATAAGAAAACAAGAATGGTATATTTCTATAGCAAGGAATTTTGTCAATGAAGAACCAGAGAATTGGTATCCTTATTATATTTTAGCTTGTCAAATGAGTCATTATCTTAGAATCTTATTAAAACATCCAGAATATCTTAATAAGATTGATAAGAACAAATTAGGTCAAGAAATAAAAGAGAACTTTGAGAATGCTTTTGTTCTTGCTTTTAAGACAAATCCAGAAAAGGTTGAATATAGGTTCTTGATTAGGTGTATAGTTTGCTATAAGAGCTTTTTAGAAAGTACAAAAGACTGGAGAATTTATAAAGAATATCAAGACTATTGGTTAAGTTTGATATTTAGAACGTTCCAGGAGTTTCCAATTCATCCTATACAAGTTATATATCTGGCAGAAATATATTTGAACAGGAACAATCCTAACGATACCAGGAAAGCTTTATATTGGTTGGAGATTCTTGACAAGTTAGAAAGACCTAGATACGAAGATTTGATTGGAATGACTGATAGGTTGGTTAATGAAGTTCCTTTAGAGATGCTGATGATGAGTTCTTGGAATGCTGGAAAGAAAAAGGAAAGCTTGATGTACTATATGAGATTACAGGAAGTAAATCCTGAAAATTATTTAGTAAAAGAAAATCGAAATTGGTTTGAAATATACAAATTTATGTTGAATTGATTTAATGAATGGAGCAGCGGCACTGATGGTGGTAGTGTATAACACTGTAAATGTTATCCCAATGGGTAAACACAGTAAGTTCGAATCTTACCTGCTCCACATTTTTATACTGAGGTAGCTCAGAGGCAGAGCATGAGACTCATATTCTCAGGGTCGAGATTTCAAAATTCTCCCTCGGTACTTTTTATATGGTGTTGTTAGTTCAGAGGCAGAACGCTTGTTTGTGGAACAAGAAGCCGAGATTTCAAAATTCTCACAGCACCACACGTATTATCATATCTTGAAAGAGAAAAACAATGAAAGGGTTTTTGGAAGTGCACTAGACTAACACGAGTAATAAATTTTCTCTTTGGAAGGTTTAAGGATTCTAGAGCCTTAAGTGGAATCATTCTCCACGTGATGACTAAAAAATTTACTTGGGCTAGTACCAGAGTGGTCTAATGGCGTGGTCTGCAAAACTATCGATTCAGTGATTCGAATTCACTCTAGCCCTCAAAATTTAAAAACTGTTAAATCTTACAAATAAGTTTTCTAGTTTAAAAATAATTTGTATATTTGCAGTGTTGAAATTTTAATCAAAAAATCTTTTTGATATATAAATATGTGAAATTTGATTTTTTAAGAACTTTGATTCATTTAAAAATAATTTTTCTGAAGATTTTTAATCAAAATGATATTGCCACATATAAATAATGTGGTTTTTAATAAAAATTCAAAATTTAGTTCTTTGACATTTTGGAACATAAAAATCGAGGCATGGTCGAGTTGATTAAGACGCACGGTTTGGGACCGTGAAATCGGGAGTTTGAGTCTCTCTGCCTCGACTTTAAGAGTTCGATTTTTGTTTACCTTTAAGAATAAAATATCTTATAAAATTTAATGATTTTTGTACCTTAAGTCGTTTGAAGAATTTGAGTTACAGCCTGTCTATAAAGACCTGATTGAGCTGTATTACTTTTTCAAAAAGTCTAAAATGTTGTATAGGCTTTCTTTGGATAAATTCAATCTGGAGTTTTCTAGTTGTTTTTCAATCAAGTCTCAGCTGAGTCATATAAGTTTTAGATGATTTAATTTAATCAAAATGAACTTGTTTAATAAAAAACAATACAATATAAGATATGGATTCTAATTTATCTAAATGTAAATATTGTGGCGAATTTTTTAATAAAAATTCTATTGGCGGTCATGTTGGTTATTGTAAATCTAATCCTAATTATAAAAGAAATAAGGAAATCAATAAGATTACAAATCAAGAAGAAATGCAATATTAGTTCAGAAAAAATTAAAGGAAAAATAAAAAGATGAACTTACTAGAATTGATAAATTTTTAGAATTTTATAATATTTAAAAATTGGATAGAGGCTATTTGTTTTATCTTACTTCTATTTTTGAAGGTTCGAGTCCTTCCGAAGGATTTATTCTTCGTGGCGAAATTGGTATACGCACAAAACTTGTAATTTTGCAGATAGAAAAACGTATTACCTTTATTCTTATTTGGTCCATGGGTCTGCATGTAGTGGACGTCACCCTGTCACGGTGTTCAATCAGATGGGATAGTTACCCATATGGACCGCATTAGGAAGGCTATTTTTAGAAGATACTTCTACTATATAATTTTTTGGGATAAATTGCTTCTCTAGAAATTATCTTCCTATTATTTAGTTCCTTAGCTCAGATGAATAGAGCAACACTCTTCTAAAGTGTGGGTCACGAGTTTGAACCTCGTAGGAACTACAAAAACTCTTCTTAGCTCAGTTGGTTCAGAGCATCTGTTTTACACACAGAGGGTCGGCAGTTCAACTCTGTCAGAAGAGACTTAAATTGGCTCGTTAGCTCAGTTGGTAGAGCACAAATCTGTTAAATTTGGGGTCGGTGGGTCAGAACCATCACGAGCCGCTACAGTGGGAATGCAGGGTAAAGCTTTTCCTAGGAATAAAGCGAAACCACTTTAAAAGACCTTGCTTCACTTGATTAAAATACAATACTAGTCTATTTTCTTTGGTACTTCTACTATTACATTATATTATTCAGAATCTTTCCAAGAATACTTTGCTAGTATTTTTAAATATGGGTTATTGCTGGAATTGGTAGACAGGCTGGTCTAAGAAACCAGTGAGCTATGCTCATGAAAGTTCAAGTCTTTCATAACCTACAAAATCAACATGCGGGTAGATTGGTATCAGTCGAGGCTCATAACCTTAGATGTAACCAGGGTCAGTACCTGGACCCGCAACTTTTTAAGGATGGCCCAATGTTGGAATTGGTAGACAAGAAACTCTTAAACAGTTTTGACCTTTATGGTTGTGGAGATTCGAGCTCTCCTTGGGCTACTTTTTAAAAAATAATTTGGCTATTTGTTTTTCTTACTTCTATAAATGGTTATTCTGGGATTCGAATCCCAGCTTTAGGGTTTTTTCCTGATGTTTTTAGAAAACAATTTTCCAAATTTTATGCTTCTATAATTCAATTGGTAGAATGCCTGATTTGTAATCAGGTCGTTATCGGTTCAAGTCCGGTTAGAAGCTCTTTAAAATTGATAATCATTAAGCAAGACTTTGCGTAAAGTTGAAGTCTTCATGACTAAGCTGTAAAAGCTATGTGTGATAGCTATGTATGGTCCTACCCATCTAAATGAACTTAGTTCAATCACATTTTTAAAAGTAACACACCTCCTTTCTAACGGTCTTGCTTTTTGATTATCAATTTTTAAAAGATTTAAAAATTGGATATGAATTTAGTTACTTCACTTCTTCGTCTGTTATAGGCGAGACTTGGCTTTACCCCGGGTTATACTAATTCAATTTCTAATTTTTTTAAAAATAAAAATTCTTTTTAGATTTGTGGAAGCAGAGAAAAACTTCCTTTATGCAGGCTTACTTAGTAAGTAAGGTGGATGTCTTATGAAGCGCATGCTCAGTGTCTTATAAGATTGACATAGTGTCAGACATAAAGATAGAATTCTAAAACAGAAGAATAGCTAACTTCTGGACAATGCGGAATCATTATTCGATAAGAGTTCCCTTTAGCGAGGTAATAAATCTTCTGAAAGTACTGACAAATTTCTTTTCACAATTAGCGCTGGTTGTTTAAAGGAATCTTAATAGGTGCAAAACCTATTGCAGAATTTAGAAAGAATTTTATAATATTGGATTAGTAATTTACTGATTCATTTTTCAGATGTTAAGTTCAAATATTAAGTTCTCCACATTGAATAAATAAGGAGAACTTAATATATTGAATTTTATGTCTTGGGAAAAATGTAACGAGGCAACTATAAAAGTTGTTACTAATATTTGTCCTCATTGTCATCAGGAATTGGTGATGAATAAAAAAGTTTTTGCTAATCATGTCAGATGGTGTAAATCTAATCCAAATTATGAAAAAATAAAAAAGAGTACTTCTGAGAAACTTGCGGAAGCTAATAGAAAAAATGAAACCACAAAAAAAGGGGAGCTAAAAGATTTTACTGTTAATTGCTGTAAATGCGGCAAAGAAATCATAGTACAGGAAAGAGAATTAGAACACCCAAAGAAAGAAAAATATTATTGTTCTAGGAATTGTGCAAATTCTCATAAATATAATGACCAAATTCGAAATAATATTTCTAAAGGTGTTAAAAATTATTTAAGGAAAATAGGTAAGACTTTTAGTGATAGTAACGGAAATTATAATCATATTTGTCTTCATTGTCATAAAGAATTTCTTAGTAAAAAATCAAAACAAATATTTTGCTCACAAGTTTGTAGTGCTAGACATAGAAAAGTTTTAAAATATGAGTCATATGATTCAGAAGAAAGAGGAAGAATGATATTTGAACTTTATAAAAGGCAATGTTTGTTTAAATTTAGTTTGAATGATTTTCCTGAAGAATATGATTTTGATTTAATAAATGAGCATGGGTGGTATAAAGCTAAAAATCGTGGAAATAATTTATATGGTGTTAGTAGAGACCATAGATTTTCTATAATGGAAGCTTTTAAATTAAAAATAAATCCGTATTATATTTCACATCCAGCTAATTGTGAATTAATTCTTCAATCTAAAAATGCTTCAAAACATAAAAAATGTTCGATATCATTAGAAGAATTGAAAAATAATATTATTAAATGGAATAAAAAATATGGAGAATATAAAAATAAAATTGATTATTTATATTTAGAAGAATATATAAATTAATATAATTGGGCCGTGTAGTGTAATTGGCTAGCACATTTCATTTGCATTGAAATCGAGGGGTTCGAGTCCCACACGTGTCCACTATATTAAGCTGGAGAAATATTATGGGTTTGAGTCCCATCTTCTCCTCTTTTTAAAAGACCTTGGTATCGCATCTCTATTACAAAATTAATTTAAGAATAAGGCCTGTTAATTTTGATAAGGCTTAAAACGTAAAAACGAGGAAAGTGCAAATACGGTATGAGGAACCTTGGAGATTGGTGTAATTGGCAACACGTCAGGTTTTGGTCCTGAAATTAGGAGTTCAAATCTTCTATCTTCAACTTTTGATGATTATTTTCAGAAATGGATATCGACTGACGGTGTAGAGATTATTCTCTATAGAAGAGATAGGAAAGGATTAATACATTTAGATAAATGAAATTCCTCGAGGCTTTCTAATAATCATCTTAAAAATAAGTTTGGGTATTCTTTTTCATACTTCTACTAAATCGGAACTTTGTGTCCTTGGTTCGATTCCAAGACCCTCCACATTTTATATTTTATTGGGGGGTTAGCTCAGGCGGTAGAGCAAAAGTATAGTCTTGAAAAGAAATTTACAAACTAAGAAATTTTTCTATAAAAAGGCGTAGAATCACAGACGTGGGTTAACGTGTCGCTAGGTGATGCACTAAGAACGAAATTGATAATGACTTTAAATTGAAAGTAGGTAACCTAATGGTGTGTAAAGCGGACTGCTCTTGGTCTCTATAAGTCTAAGAGATAAAAGAAATCCAATCAGTTGTCAGCGAGATTCCGAAAAGTGATTCATAGAAAATTCAGTACTTATTAATGGATTTAAGTATTCATGATAAGTACACATTGGGAATTAGCTCAGTTGGTTAGAGCGCTACACTGATAATGTAGAGGTCCTGTGTTCAAGCCACAGATTTCCAACAAATTAGAGAAATCTATTTTGGTTCGATGATAAATATATAAATTATTATTGAACCAAAAATGGTAAAATCATCTAAATATCATTATTTTTATAAAATAACTAATCTTCTTAATGAACATTTTTACTATGGTATTCATTCAACTGATAACTTAGACGATGGTTATATGGGTTCTGGAAAAAGACTTCATTATGCTTATAAAAAATATGGGATGCAAAATTTTAAAAAAGAAATTTTGAAGTTTTTTGATACTTGTTCTGATGCTTATGAATATGAAGCTGAAATGGTTACAGAAGAACTTGTTAAAAATCCAGATTGTTATAATGTTCAGTTAGGTGGAAAAGGATGGAATACTAAAGGTTTAGTTTCGGTCAAAGATAAAAATGGTAATTGTTTTTTAGTTTTTAAAGATGACCCTAGATATTTAAGTGGTGAATTAGTTCATGTTGCAAAGGGATTAGTAA